>Ga0224502_10000115_pt1 | contig 22912 bp, 26 predicted proteins | sample SF_Oct11_sed_USG_5_FD_169104 | JGI IMG/M metagenome (GOLD analysis project Ga0224502, IMG submission 169104) | Sediment microbial communities from San Francisco Bay, California, United States - SF_Oct11_sed_USGS_13 | ecosystem: Environmental > Aquatic > Marine > Sediment | place: USA... | reverse complement strand
GTCGATAGAGGTATAGAAAGGATTTGGAGTGGAGAAGGGAATAGATGCGACGAAGTCGCTACAGTCTATAGAAGGATGTCCCGAGGTATGTTCTGCGACCGTCCGGGAGTCGGTCTCCGCACCTAACGGAGTCTGCATTGGTACTGACTTGGTTGAGGCATGGTGGTTGGCGTGGAGTCGGAGTCCTACCAGATGATTGGTGGTACTAGCCATGACTCCTCCTTCTCCGTGGGTGAGATACAACAGGGGCACTCAGGGTCATAGTCACATTCAGGACATATGAGTGAGTCCGCCGGGGCTATACAGCCACATTGTTTCTCTTTGAGTATCATCAGGCTACTCCCTTAGTCCTGAGACGTTTGTTGAAGTCTGCTACCTCCATCTCGATGTCGAAGAGTAGCTCCTCTACCTTACATCCTTGAGCAAAGTTCAAGTGGTCCGGCGCGAAAGGCCTGTCACACTTGGGGCAGAGCCCATGGGATGTGATCTTGTTGTCCTCAACGATGACACTTATCTTGCCATCACACAGAGGACAGTCCACGGTTTCGATGATCTTTATGGTTGACATATCTCGCAACCTCCTTTCTTGCAATACAACGGTCCTTGTTCTTCTCTCTTAACCTCAATACGCCAGAGCTCCTTCACACTAAGAAGCTCAGCCTCAAGTCTACTCAGGATACTATCAGCAGCCTCCTTCCAGGCTTGAGGGGTATTCGGTCTGCAACCATAGAACAAGCCATCATTATAGCCTACGTAGACGGCCCACCTATGAATATAGGCACGAAGGGGCTTCCAATCAAGAGAAGGGGCGTCTGGATACTTCACATATGCAATAGCCTGCCTTTGAGCTACTTTAAAGCACTCAATGTGTTTCTCCAGAGCTTTCATCTCAAGGAATAGCTCTCCGGCACTGTCACAGACTGTGTCACTACGCCATGGGAAAGTGCCTACGTACTGTGTCATGCTACACCTCCTATTCTTCACTAGGGTATGTTTGCCAAGGTACCTCACGAGCCTCCATGCATAGTCCTAGGTATTTCGCATCACAAGCACAGCACATTGGTACCTCTTCACACCAGTTATGAACCCACTTACCACAGTCTATACACCGCTTCTGCTTAAACCTAAGCAGTTCAATGTCAGACAGTGGTGGTGTGAACTTGTTCTTGATGTACCCGTCAAGTATTTGAAGCTCAGCTTTAGTCATAGCACCTCCTTCTAATATTCATCGTTAAAGTATGTAGTTAGGAAAGTAGCGACGAGTACCTCTAGCCCGCATATAGCTTGCGCCCCGTCGCTTGTCTAGTTTTAGATGAAGCGCTCATCGATAGCATCATACTCACCCCACAGAAGCTGATCCGCGGGGATCTTGATATACATGTGCTCGATGAAGTGGAGCCGATTCTCGAGTGGCTTGATCTCTTCAAGATCAACGGGTGTACCGTGATCAGAGAGGTTGACAGCTCCATAAAGGGCAGCTATCTTCTCCTTGAGATCCTGCGCAATCTCGAACCAGTCCGGTACTCCACGCTCCATGATGACACTATGCTCCTCAAACCAGAGCACTTGGCCTGCCTTGGCCTCACAGGTATTGCACTTGATGATGGTGTGGTTGCTGGTCTCAATAGCACCATTGACCTCACCACCATCTTCGATGCGATCATACTGTGGTTCGTAGCTCAGAGGCAGGAGCCTGTTGAACTGTGTCTCACATTTCCTGCAGTGGACACGAGCCCAGAACTTAATCTCAGGCTTGTCGAGGTTGAGCGTGGCTTTCATCTGCTCAAACAGAGCCTTGATGGAAGCAAGCTGCCTATTTGTCATAGGCCTCTTGCCCGTGGGCTTCATTTCCTCGCACTTGGTCATCCAATAGTGCCAGAACTTGCCCCAGAGTCTGTTGAGCATCCTTGCCTGGAAAGCACGACGTATAGCTTTCACTTCACGTCGTCTGTTGTCCATGCCAGGCGCCTTCCAATGCACGAGGTGTGCGATCCACTTGAGTAAGCGTTCACGCAACTTGTCGTGCGTTGGCCATGCTGTTTCATCAAGCCATTTGACTACGTCCTCGGGAACGTTAGGAAGCTCAAAGTCAACGGTGATGAACAGTGCTTCATCAAGCAAGAACTTAGATGGACTACGGAAGTCCATGGCTAGCTCTTCCTCTTTGAGGCGTGAGCCATTAGACTCTCGCTTGACATCAGCTTGTTGGCCTTCGGTGAGGTTGACACTCAGGTCACCCCATCGAGGCATCTTGAATTCACTGACGTGTTCCCAGTCTGCATGGGGCAGGGGTATAACCTTGACCCATACATTCCAGTCAGTGGGTTCCTTGACGCCGATGGAGAACAGAGGTTCCATGAATTGCACGCGAACAGGATCCTTGGGGTCCTTGGCAGGTCGAGCCTTAAGCCATACTTCGTGCTCATCCTTGCACTGGATCCGAAGGGCAATCAGTTCAGCGCGCTCCATGGTTACACCGGTCACGAAATAAAGCATCGGATCGGTGGCCATCTCACGCAGCTCTTCAGCATCGTCAAGCGTGTTGAAGAGAGCAGGTTCGAACTCATCCGTTCCTGCCCAGTAGCGCTTGAAGCGATCCTTTCTCTCGATGAGCCGCGCATACATGGCTTCGTCCTTCTCCCAAGGGTCAATCCCTTGCTGTTCGATAGGACGATTGTCAACGGCGCCACGACGGTCGTAGACTTTTGCTTTACTCACGTCGCACCTCCTTGGTTATTGTTTCTTCCGGTTCAGCCACCATGACATAAGCACGATTGGTACGCCGAAACCGGTGCCTAGTGCTGCAGCCACGAGTACCAGCTTGATCAAGGCTCCAATGAAGCCGAAGAAGCCGGCAATGATGCCGCCGATTGCTGCGAGCACACCTGTGTTACTCACTACGTTGCTTGCTCCTGGCAATGCTGCCATAAAGCACCTCCTTGTGTTGATGTTATGCCTGCGCTCTTACACCGTTGCGCAAGCTGTTGATGGTTACATGGTTACTAGGACAAAAGCTACAAACACGATAATCAGACAGCCGATCCACAATGGTGGCATAAGACCACCTCCTTTCTGGGTGAGAGTCACCCCGAAATACGAGGAGCCCGAAGGCTCCCCGTATCGAAGGGCACTCACACTAGAAAGGCATGTCGTCGTCCGGTTCTTCCGGGGCTTCTACCTCTTGTGAGACCTTCTTCTTGTTGTTGGGAGCACCAAGTAGCTGGATGTTGGTGGCAACAATCTCAGTAGTCCATCTCTTGTTACCATCCTTGTCATCCCAGCTACGGGTTTGCAGGCGACCTTCGACGAAGAGCTGGCGACCCTTAGTCGCATACTCTCCCATCACTTCGGCCAGCCTACCCCAGGCGATGATGCGGTGCCATTCTGTCCGCTCGCCCTTGGTGCCGTCCTTGTTGGTCCAATGCTCATGGGTAGCCAAGCGCATCGTAGCCTTGGCAGTCCCGCTGGGTGTATAGCTCAGATCAGGGTCAGCACCCAGGTTTCCAATGAGAAGTACTCTGTTCAGACTAGCCATGATACTACCTCCTTCAGTTACGCGTACTTGATGCTGAGGTCGAACAATTCGTCCTCAGACAACCTACGCCTTGCGATGAGAATGAGATAACCTTTCTGGTCAAAGGCCTTGATCAGGGAAGTGGCGCCCTCCTTGTAGGAGAACTCACTATAGTTCCCACTGATGACCTTGTCCAGGTTTCCTTGGTGGATACGCTCCCCGAAATTGAAGCGTACACCATCACAGCGATAGAGATAGTGTAGGTCCCTATCCACCACCTCATACCAACTATCTCCTAACAACATCCTACGCCTCCTTCCTCTGTTTAGGCTTGTTCCTGTAACTCCTTATGTCCAACGGGAACTTCACAAACTTATCACACTCAACTTTATCAGGATGATTGTACTCACACACCTTACCTCTTTTAACGAGGATATGGCAGTAGGAGCATATCCATCCGCCTAGTATAGACATACAGCACCTCCTTAGTTAGGGGAGGGCCGAAGCCCTCCCAATTAGGTTACTCACTGGCTTCCATTGAGCCAGACTTGCGCTCTTTGGGAGCCTGCTGGTTGAAGCCTTCGCGGAAACCATCGTAAAGCTGTACGGCAGGCTTGACCACAGCAGAAACGATAGCACCCAGAAACTTACCACTGGGCTTAGCAATCTCCATACCCTTAGCCTTGGTCGTCAGCTCATTGAGCTTAATGATGGTCTCATTAAACGCCTTTGAGCCTACCTGTACGACCCTACTTTCTTTCTTCTTTTCTTCCTTCATCCTTGACCTCCTTCTTCAGTTTGTCGATTATCTCCCTGGCCTTCCAGGAAGGGGTTACGCCATAACTACCTGCTGCATCAACGAACTTCATCTTATCACCTCCTTAGTAATAAGCCTTTGTATGACCAGTGCCCTTGGGGGGATGTTCCTTGCGGACCTCTAGCCACTTAGCCTTGGCCTCATCGAACTGCTCAGGTGTTGCATCATAGTTGATCACGATGCACTCACCCGTGATGATGACCGCGTTCTCATTCACGGTATGGTTGTAGTGCATAGCACTACGCCATATCCAGCTTACCAGTAGGGCAAACACGATGATACCCAAAGCGATAAGCTTGGTCCTTACCTCTACTCTTGCTGCCCACTTCATGCTACACCTCCTCTGTTATGTTGTTAAGGTAGTCTTCGATTACCTCCAGTGGCTGACTGAGCAAGAACTCAGCAGTCATGCCATCACACTCAGGCAGAGACAGCACTGTAAGAGCTGTACCATGTAGCTCCTCTCTCTTCATGTTGGTGATACATAGCTCTGCTGCTTCATCTACTGACTGTGCATCCATTGCTATCATATCTCTCATTGTTATACTCCTCATGATAGTACCTCCTAGTCTACTGACTCGATGTCTACTACATCAATGATGGGTGTGTTAGGGTGCTGGTGGATGGGGTAAGGTGTGTCACCACCAGTGGGTATGAATACCATCGGGTTAGTGTCACAGTACTGGCAGTACACTTGTTCTTTGATATCTTCATAGGTGTCAGTACCATAGAATCTAATGTCTACTAGATTCTCCTCTAGTCTATCATCACAGTGATGTCTTATCTTTACTAGTGTCTTCATGTGCTTGTACCTCCTTTGAAAGTTTATCAGTCGTCCTTTCTGCTTAAGTACACGGTGCCCCCTCGAAACAGTAGGGGACCCAACACCCCCTCTTAATGTTCTCTAGGATAGCCCCAGACATTTCCTGATTCGGGCCTAAATGGCCTGATCTTTGGCCTCATATATGTTTTTTCTGAAATCGATACTAAATGGCAATTTATTGCCGCTTAAGCAGTAAAAACCGCACTTAATCGGTCTAAGATTGCTAGTTATGTACGGTTTCGTACCACTTTTACTGCTATCGCGTCACTTTGTCGTGATTAATGTCGGGATAGTCCAGGGTTCGTGGACATACCTGTCAGTTATCCTTGAAATCTCGGAGTCCACTTCCGAATATTCTAGGATAATCCCTTACTACTATAACTGTAGAGGAAGGGAACCCCCGAAGGGGGGTTCCCGTACTTTAGGATACTGTAAAGGAGAGTTCGGCCCTAATTCTTTGTAGCAAGCCTCTCTAGAATGGCTTAACACTTCCTATTTATCAGGGTTTTTCCTTTATTATACAGGTGACTACTAAGCTTTATGTTGGAGTGGATCAGAATAAGTATATGACCACTCACAGGTGATCGTACAGATCTCCTGCTGGAAAGGAATAGTATGGAGTTTGATACCGAGACGATGGAGCTCTTTGAGCAGCTCCGTAAGAGGCTAGACCTCGTAGAGGCGTATTGGTACTTTGTGGAGCATGGGGCAGACGCCCATGACTGTGGCTTGGCTAAGAAAACCCTAGCGAAGTTTAGGGGTACAGCTTTGCCCGGAGTGATTGTACTCATGGATAAGTTGCAAAGGAAGCTAGATGGAAGAGATTAAGGTTTCAGAAGAAGAGCCTAAAGAGGATAAGCTGGGGAAGGCACACATAGTTAAGGACTTCTTTAGTCTATGTGGTATAGCTGTCGCCGACGGAGAGAGGATCAAATCGAAGATGTTTGCCTTTCTTAAGTTGGATCCGGATGAGTATGGGGATATAGCGCTCTCCGCGGAAGATGCCCTTACAGTTCACCGAAGGTTGATTGGCGTGAAATGGGGTGGAGCCGCGGCTAAGGTACCTTTGATGTGCGGCGGTGGGGAAGTATGTCCCTTCGCAGACGATTGTCCCTTCGTGGAAGTGAACAAAGTGCCTGTTGGCCGTAAGTGTCCTATTGAGAAAGAGCTTATTGCCTACTGGACTTCCAAATACGCTGATGAGTTTGAAATAGATCCGGAGAACAGGTCTGAAGTAAGCCTTATTACCGAGTTGGCGGAACTTGACATCTACGATTATCGTGCGAGTCTGATGTTGTCTCAGGCAGAGAACGCAAATATGATGCAGGAGATCGTTGTTGGAGTGAACGCTGAAGGCAACCCTATATATAATGAGGACATCCACAAGGCCTTCGAGCTTAAGGAAAGAGTTAAACGACGGAAACATGTGATCTTGGAATCCCTCGTAGGGACCCGGAAGGAGAAGTACAAGAGGGATGCTGCCCTTAAGAAGAGATCGGAGGACGATCCCTCCACTACAGCAGCCGACCTCAAGAAGAAACTTGACGCGGCGCGCGAAAAGGCTGCATCAGAAGCGAAACCTGTTGGGGAAGAGATCATCGATCTACCTATTGAACCTGAGGCAAGTTAATGTGGCCTAATCCAATCCCTGTTGGTCCTCGTGATCCAAGAGGACCGTATCCTATCTAAGAGATCCTTCCTATGGCAATACCCTTCTTCTGGCGCCAGGCATTAAAACGTTCTACCCTTCTTGATATCGAGACTACAGGACTCGATCCTTCAAGACACGCACCACTAGGTGCTGCAACTGGGCGATTCGGCGCACCAATCCAAGAAACTTGGTTTACTTATGAAACGGCCGAGCGAGTACCTACAGGACCGTGGTACCGCAAGTTCGGTGTAAAAACAGAAGAACAAATGGTTAAGATCATGGAGCCTTTCGCTCGTCAGGAGTGGGAGACTTCATGGATGGCTGCCCGGCGACAATGGATGGCCGGCGGCGGAGTACCTACACCAGCCAGAAAGTATTTCTCTAAAATACTGGCTCGAGAAGCCAGGGCGGGCAGGTTCTTATGGACTCACAACGTCCGTTTTGATATCTCACAGTTCGGTAGCCAGTTCGCACACCCCGCAGCACAGCGAATGATGTACGAGCAGGCAGCCGTCCCCGGTTGGACGAAGTTCGATCCATACTCTGGTCGCGTGTACCCTACTACGACTAGGGCAGCCCATAAGATGAGGGGTATCCTCTACGATAAACCCCAGTTAGGTCCATCTGCCATGCGGCAGTGGTATGGTGAATATCGTGGAATGGTGAGAGGAGCTGTCAAGTCAGGCAAGCCGGCAGTCCTCGACTCTCTTGCTATTGCTCAGTCTATGTTGGGCATGGCTCAGCAGAAGGGGGCCATGGCAAGAACCGGTGACATCTTTACCGGTACCAGTATAGAAGCTCTTGCACAGGCGTTCGGCGTTACGACAAAAGGTAGGGCTCACTTAGCCAAAACCGACGTCGAGACCATGCAACAGATCCTTCCGAAGCTCCTTGAGACTACTGAAGCACTTTATAAAGGCAAAAAGCTCAAGCCCTACCAGGCCGGAGCATTAAAATACCTAGGTGAAATACAACCTGAGATCGCTAAACGTAATGTCGAGCGAATGTTTGCTCAGGCTGTCACAGAAATACAAGATACAGGAAAATATAGACTTCGCAAAGGTGGATATAGTACTGATCCTAATGACTTAGTAGGGATCTATAAGAAGTTCCATAAACAGAGGTCCTACTACCAAGAAGGCATGCTTGAAGAGACCATGGGTCGAGTACAAAGCATGTCTCGTAAAGAATTAGACTATATTCTACTGGAACGTGCCAAAGTACCTCGTAAGATAGGTATTGGGGGCAAGTTTAGTGTAATGGCATCAGAATTTGGTGCCAAAATGAGGCGGTTCCTTGCTGGTAGGAATCCATACCTCATGGCAGGTGTTGCTGCGCTAGGTGCTGGTTTCGCAGGAGCAATGCTCCTACCTGACCGAGAAGAGCACAACACAGTTATGGCCTTGAGAGACGAAGGTCTGTCAGGGTTTAGTAGACGGCTCGCTACAGACTTCGGATCCGGATACCAAGGACCGAACCCATGGCTGAGTCCTGAATACAATAAGGCTCAAGAGGTACCAGCATACCAGCTTATGAGAGCATCATCCCTCGGGCTCTCCGAGGACATGATGTATCGCATGCTCACAAGAAAGCGAAGAAAGAGTGAGCTGCTTGAAGCCTTTGGTATGGCCGGGCAAGCCTTCCACTTATTGGAAGAAGCCAAGGCCAGACAAGGCTACGCTAGAACTGAAAGGTACGTACACGACGAAGTACATAATATAACAGGTCATATTGACATCATGATGGATGGTATTCCTAAGGATGTCAAGACCTTATCAAGAAGGCGCTTCTTACGGATACAATCTGAAGGACCTGACCCAAAACACGTAAGCCAAGTCAACTTCTATGCAAAGATGGTTGGCGCCAAGGCTAGTGCACTTGAATACGTCATGAGAGCAGATCCTACTAAGAGGGTAACATACAATATACCCTTTAGTGAAGAACTGTACGAAGAAGATGTAGAGAAAGTAGAAAGAGTACGTGAAAGAATAGAAGAAGACCTAGAAAGTGGTAAATTAAAGAAAGAAAAGCTGAAATATACTGCTAGCTTAGAGACTCTTGAGGAAGCTGCGGACGAAGGAACAGAAGACTATGATGTTCCATTCCTAGCTAGAACACTCACAGAGGAAATGGGATATCTCTCCGACGTCATGATGCGTAGATGGAGACCTGAGGAGGCTTTTGAAATTCAGGATGGTCTACAGCATGGTGGTCTTGCGATGTATCTCCGTCGCATGATTACAGACTTTGGTTCAGAATATCAAGCAGTTATGGCAATCTCCAAGTGGGCTACTAGGTTTGGCGATAGAGCTATCGCCAAGTACGCCACTCAAGCAGAAGTTAAAGATATGCTGGTCTACTTGAGGAGCCAAATCAAGAACTCTCAGCTACTTAGAGTAGGAAGATCAAGTTTCGGTCTCGAGATGACCGATGCTGTACTAAAAGAAAACATAGCTGCGGTTCGTAAGCTAGAAGCTGCCAAGGGATATAAAGGTGGTGTCATGCTGTTAAAGCAAGAGCACTTCATGGCTATCCCAGACCGAGCTATGCGAATCGAAGAGATTAAGCGTGCTGTAACGCATGAAAGCTTTCATTCTGCTGCAGCCAATATGCCCGGCATGCGAGAGAAGATCGTAGAAGGCCGTGTTCCTCAGTATATGGTAGATATTCTCGAAGTAGAAGGATACAATGCCGGTAGTGGAACACAGCTAGCAATATCAGAAGGTGCTGCTACGCGTAGAGCCTCACTACAGGAAGAAGCTGCTAACTTTCTAGCCTATCCAGATGCAACAGATATGGAAGGTATTAGAGCCGGTGCAGCTCATGCGTTACATGAAGAAGGTATGGTCGAGTACGTCGATGAGCTCAAGAAAATGCATCAGGCGTACGTTACAAGAACTCCAGTTGTCCAGGCGCGTACAAGTGCTACAAGACGCACCATAAGACGCTCTGAGATGACTAAAGATACCCAAAAAAGACATGCTCCTCGAATAGTTGGTGTACGTGTTGACGACAGTCCCGGTGTTGAAGGGATGGTCTTCAAGATGCACAACAAGAGGAAAGGTAGTCACACAATGTATCATCGTTAGGAGGATTCACGATGAACCCAGGACTTTTTAGAAACGTCATAGGCCCTTGGGCTCAAAGAGTGGGAAAGACCGCTATGGGCTGGGGTGAACGCTATGGTGGTAAAGGTTTCAATACCGTCAAGTCTAATGCTGGATTTGGCTGGGCTGCCCTCAAAGCAACAGGCCCAGGCCGCATGATGGGTGTTGATCAGCTACGCGGTATGGGTAATGTGATCAAAGGCATGAACACAGGCAATTTCATGCAATCGGGAAGAGAGCTAGGCGGTATGGCCAGGCGCTGGGGTAAAGGTGCTGGCTTTATGACTCCAAGAATGAAAAGAGCCGCTCAAGTATACAGAGGTGGTGCTGTAGCAGGTGGTGTTGTTGGTGGTATAGGTGCTGCTGACTTCCTAAACCCATGGGGGCTTGGCTGGGGAGACTAAGAGATGGCCATAACCGGCAGCATCTCCAGAGGACTTGATCGAGTCGATCAATGGCTGTATTCTCAATCAGATACAACCATGGCAGGACTCAACAAAGCCGATCAATGGCTATATGCTAAGACAATGCCAATGGCGGAGAAGTTTAGTGCTTTCTCTCACAGAAGCCTTGGAAGGGGTCTAGCAGTTGGCACTGGTCGTGGTATAATCCACCTTGGCAGAGCTGTTAATGAAATGAGTGGGGCTCCTTATATCGGAGCAGCCTTTGCACATTATAGAAAAGCAGCAAGTACTCGGGGCTTCATGCCCGCTGCCAATGCTCGATACAATCCATATCTAGACAAATATATGAGTGGAAGACTTGGCCTAGTAAAGGCACATACGGGTATGCTAGGCAGACGAGCTGCAAGTGCAGCTGGTGTGATGTTTCGAGGTATAATGCCTGGCATGCTTCTATATTATGCTGCTCAAGATGAAATGGGCTTTGGAATGGGCCTTGCCAGAGAGTCAGCTGGATGGATGGGTCTTGCAGTTGGCGGTAGTATAGGACTCCAGATGGGAGGTTGGGCTGGAGCTACAGCAGGAAGTGCCGTAGGAGGTGCTACAGAGGGAGGTATTAGATGGGCCTTAGGTAAAATACCTGGCCTCAAGAAGACAGCAGTAGCTCAAGTAGGTAGACAGCTTGGTAGAACAGCAGGTGCATTTTTAGGTGGTCCTGTTGGGTTCATCGTTGGAGGTCTTGCAATGATGGAAATGGCCCGATGGGGTGTAGGTATGGCACTGCACACCTTACCGACATTCGCAAAAGAGTTTAGATCTGACATGACAACAAGTGGTTACGGTGGCGATTACGTTGATACTGCAGGAGCGATAACTATGCGACAAAGAAGTCTGCAGGCAATGGGTAGGTCACATACAAACGCCAGAAGCGCTTTAGGGCAGGAAGCATCACTACTGCATGTCTAGCAGTAAAAAGAAAGTTAAGCGACAACGGCGTAGATATGACGATAACATCTACGAAACTCCCAGATATCAGAGGTGGCGATCAAAAGTATTTAAGCGTGATAGACACATATGTCGCCTGTGCGGGCGAAATAAGTGCTACATTGAAGCACATCACATCAAGAGAAAGGCTATTTATCCGCACTTGACATTCCGTACTAACAATGGAATTACACTTTGCAAGGGATGTCATAAGCTAGTGACTGGCCAAGAAGAGAAGTTTGTTACGCTATTCAATCACATAACTAAAGGCTCGTTATCACACAAGTTTTTACAGAATTGGCGTAAGAATTTCACTAATGGTCACAAAAGATGGATGCAAAAAAGGGGGATTTTCAGACATTTACGAAGTAATCAGGGGCAGTTACCAAGAAAGTGTGGTATAATAAAGATGGGCACTAAGTCTGCTCCTAAGGGTTTCAAGAAGATTACGCTCTGGAAAAGGAAGCCATATGACCGAACAAATCATGTGTAGGGAACATCCTATATGCAAAACGTGTATATTTAAGCACGAAGAGCACTACAAGGATGACGGATTCAAGGTCAAATGCCAAGGAATCTGTGAGGCAAACGAGCTTCTTCCTGAGGAGATAACGCTTCTATATGATGACGACGAACTCGAGATGGCGGAGTCTCTCTACAATCCGGTGATATGGGCTAAACGTAACTTTGATTGGGAACCTCGAATATCTAAAGACGAAATCCACTATCAAGAAATGATGCTTCGTTGTACCTCGAAGCGTAAGGCCTTGAGACTAGGCCGTCAGTCTGGAAAGACTGAGGCCATCTGTGTATTGATGCTCTTCAAGGCTTTTGTTCACGAAAACTATAAAGTACTAGTTATTACTCCTTATCGCTCACAGATCGAATTGATCTTTAAACGTATTAAGGAGCTGATATATCAGAGTACAGATTTACAGAACTCTGTGAAACGGGAAGTAGCTAACCCCTATCACGAGATAGAGTTTTTCAATGGATCCTACATTAGAGGTTTTACTTCTGGATCTAAAACTTCACAGGGTGCAGGAGCTGTTCGTGGTCAGCCCGCCGACATGATAGTCCTGGACGAGGCAGATTATCTGACTACGGATGATATCAATGCCGTTGTTGCTATCTTGAATTCTCGTCCACATTGCGAACTGTACGCATCTTCAACTCCCACCGGTAGGAGAGATCACTTCTATCGGTGGTGCCAAGAAGCACCACACTTTAAAGAGTTCCACTTTCCATCCTATGTTATTCCTCACTGGAATGAAGAACTCGAGAACGAACTCAGGCTGTCTCTGACCGAAGCTGGGTATATACATGAAATTCTTGCAGAATTCGGCGAGGAAGAGGAAGGTGTATTCCAGGTCAAGTTCCGAGAGCTAGCCGAGCAACCTTATGAATATAATGATATCCAGCCAGACCACAACCGGTACATCTTCGGAATGGGTGTTGACTGGAACTCCTCTAATATCGGTACTGAGATCTATATTATAGGTTGGGATAAAGAAACAAAGATGTTCGTCGGTGCCCGGGCCTACACCGTCAGTAGAATCGGTTGGACCCAGACAGCCGCAATGGAAAAAATCAAAGAACTTAATAGAAAATGGAATCCTTCCTTTATTTATGTAGATGAAGGGTATGGTGCGACCCAAGTTGAAGTAATGAAACTTTGGTCACAAGGCCAGCAAGAGAAGAAAGCACTACATCATCCCGATTGTAGACTTGGTGAGATACTGAAGCCTATCAACTTCAGTTCTAGTATCGAGATTCCTGATCCTATAACAAATCAGAAGATCAAGAAAGATACCAAGTCCTATATGATCGAAAATGCTGTTCGTATGTTTGAAAGAGAGATATTCATCTTCCCGAAGACAGATGATACTCTCAAGAAGCAACTAGCTGGCTATATTATCCAGAGGAGGACTCCTACTGGTAAGCCAATATTCGGACCACGAGAAGATAGGATTGGTGATCATAGGCTAGATGCTATGATGTTAGCCTTCTTAGGCTACCATATGGAGTTTTCTGATCTAGTCAAGAGAGAGTTTATCACTAAGATAGCTTTTGCTAGCAACCTCCGCGGACCAAAGCAAGAGACTCCCGATCCTGGAGATACTGTTGTAGTTAGTTCACGTCAAAAAAAGGAGAACCATCCCAAGAACAAGCTCATGCCAGAAGATAGATCTGAAATGATTACGACTATTGGGATAGCCAACTCCCGGAGAGTAGTTGGCAAAGTGAGAGATACAAGGAACCTGTGGAATTGGCCGGGGTTTCTAAGAGATGCACCGCCACCGAGCAAACCACGGGGTAAGACATATTCCAAGCGCCTTAGACCGAGACGAGGTAAGTTCTAATGCTTAAACTTTATGAATATAATGATCTACAAGATGATTATGCCGAGCTTAGCATGGGCACCATGCTATATCCTCTAGCTCTTACCGCTAGCAGCTTACGTCGGCAAGACTCCAGAATCACTAAGAAAATCTTCGTACGTAACGATGAGACGGACGTAAATATCGAGGACATCACACTGAAGTTCATCAATGTTCCGTCTTCTTGGACTGCAAAGATGATCGCCCAGGCATCTGAGCCACTCGAGTCAGCTTTCGATGTACTTCCCAACGCTAATATCGTTAGCCATGCTGACATCACTTCAATAGCCTACTACCCGGTATGGATAGAAATAGTCATTCCTCAGGGAACTCCACCTGCTCTGTTTGATAAGATGAGGATCTCCGTACACGGAACCAGGACGGTAGTCTAATGGCAGATAAACCAGAATCTACTGACAAACTGTCTAGAGATGATAGGCAGATACTTGAGCGCAAGGTGGATATCAATGTCCAGCGCCAGGTAACCAAGCTCAGTACATTGATTCCAGATGAGGTAACTCATAGTGAAGAAAAGACACCCTCAACTAGGACAAAAGACCTTATAGACCAGTATGACGATTTTATCGATGAAGTCAATAAATTACTTGATGAGATACAAACAAGGTGCAAGGGACTTGTCTACCGTGTAGAGGCAGCAACAGAATATGACTGTGCTGCCGCTATTGAAGCACTATTCGAGGGAGAGAAAGACACGATCTCCTACGATGATTATAGAAAGATCCTCGAACTCGAAGCCGAGCTCTCTAGAGAGCTGGTCGCGGAGGGAGGTCAGCTAGATGCCCTTAGAGTTTCTTAATAAGATCAAGGAGTTTAATACATCTACATTCGTACAACAGAATGTGAAGAAGCTCTATGACCTTATGTTCCCACATATAGCTGCAGATTTTAGGGGTCTTGCTGATTGTGCTAGGGCTATGGCAGTAGTTGATGTGCACACTCACAACTATATAGGTGCAGGTATGTATAGTAGCCCACAAATCACGCCTCCACCCCTACAGAGAGCTGCAGTTAATGAAGCTCTGACGATTGCCAACATAGGTACTGATCCACAAACCGGACTACCAGCACGCATTAGTGCTAGTATCGTTCTTAAGCCCTTTAAGGTTATATAATGGCTCACGCGACTGACACTCTTTATGAACAGGGATTTAGAGGCCAAGCTGCTCAGGCGGCGGGGTGCTTCGAGCGCAAGATGCTATCTGATCCCAATCCAAAGGAAGAGATAGCCCTTGCCATGCTAACACGGTCTCTTGTAGTTGCCAAGAGCTCTGCCCTGGCCCAACGAGATGCCTTAAAAAACTACACAGAAGATAATGTTGTTACTGCTAGCGATGATACTTCTCCCATAGACAAAGAGATTACGTCTGCGTTAGCAAGAAAGAAAAGTAAAAATGATGGTGACGGAAAACAATCCATAATTGATGAATGTATTCCATGCTTAGATCGTACACTAGATGTTGATCTTATGGCACCTTTAGAAGATCTTCTAGACGACCTTGAATTTGATATAGAAGATAAATGGAATACACTCAGAGAGATCTGGGACCTCTTAAATAGCGATGATTTTTATGCTGATATATGTGAACTAATAGATTTCTTTTCTTTTCAATGTCTACCAGACCTAGTGGCTATACTTTCATTGTTGCTGTGGATGTGGAAATCATTACTTGAGTCATTCTCTGTCGATATTAATGGTGCCCTATGGAGTCTTCTTGGTATGATGATGGGTCCATTTCTCACTGGACTTGAGAGTACCATCCAACAATATATCGATTTGATCATGGCTCCAATTGACTGTATTATCTCAGCCTTGCTCTTTCAGATGTCAAAGATACCTCAGTTCGAAGCAGATGCTGCATGGCTCGACGAGCGACAGCAGGAAATGAAGGTACTTGAAACGAGAGAGCTAGAAGGTGCAATAGGTGGCCAGTTTGATAGTGCCACTGTAAGTATCAATGCTGCTATCATCAACCAGCTTAACTTTACTGCTCTAAAGGCTACTTCGTGGGATCAGAGCAAAGAATATTATCAAACACAAACTGCAAAAACCGAAGAAGAAAAATACCAATATGGCAAGAAAACCGGCGAGGGACCAGTCGGAGCCACTACTCCTATTACTGTAGAAGATGAAGAAACAATAGCCGCTGAGACTGGCGGAGAGCCAGGATCACCAGAAGAAGAAGCAAGACTTGAAAGGAAAGCCTATATTGAAGAGCGAGAAGCAAGAGAACGCTCAAAAGCTACTACGGCAGATTGGCTGTTAGATGCAGCTAATACACTAGAAAGTGGGCTCGGTCAGGTAGGCAGCTATCTTATAGCAGGACGTGATCGTATGCTTAGTTGGCTAGCATCAATCCGAGATGACCTAAGAGCTTTCTTGTTTGGTACTGGATCTGGCTTTACTAATGCCGTAGAACTGACACAGACAATTTCACGCCTAGCACGATTGATTGGTTTTGTCAAGGCGCTTATTAAAATGGCAGAAGATGGCTTTGATTGTGGTTCAGATAGAGACCTGTCAGAGCCTGACATGATTAACTTCCTACAGAATTACTACGCACCTGAATCTGGAGCTGCCGTAATTATTGGCGATGATGGTGATGTGACCATCCTCCCGCCAGGTACCGGTGACACCAGGATTACTGCCATATCAGCGCCAGAAGGCGCAGTTACAGAAGCGCAAGCAGGCGTTACCATTTCTATTCCAAACTGTCTAAACCGCAGCGACGCAACAGACTTGAGGAAGGTAGAAGAATGGATAAAACAAATCTCCCAGTAAAAATACCCAGCCCCATAGTCATCTATGACGCGTATGGCAACCCGATAAGATTTCCTGCCACACGTGATGTCAGTAGAATGATCAAAGTTAAGAGGGTTCAGCCCAACGTCAAGAGTCCAGTACTTGGATACAGAAACTATTGGAGTCGTGATAGTTTCCAACCTGGAGAATATGACTTAGCTGAAATTAGCAGGGCTGCTGATACCGATTCCTATCTTGCTAGAGCCTTTAAAAAGAAGACTGGGCTTCTGATGAAAGAAGGCTTCCGATGGGTAGGTAAAAACAAGAACACAATCAGGTATATGAAAAGGCGTGTCGCTCAGATAGAACGTGCTACCAACATGCCCTTCAAGCTGTTGCTCAGAGAAGTATCTGCTGACTTGATTAAGTTCTCTAACGCCTATATCGTCAAGGTTCGAAACAAAAAGGCCTCCGGTGGTGCTGTAAGAAAAATACCGTCAAAAACCTTACAACCCGTGGCTGGATATTTTCGAGTTCCACCGGAGACTATGTACTTCAAGCGTGACATGCAAGGTCACGTAATCAAATACCAACAGAAGATACTCAGACCACTAGTATCTCCGAAGAGTGGCAAATGGCCAGAATGGGATCCTGAGGATGTCATTCACATCTACCACGACAAGAAAGGTGGTTTTGCCGTTGGCACACCCGATTCAGTTCCCGTCTTAGACGACGTCCGTGTCCTTCGTAGGATGGAAGAGGATGTCGAGCTACTCGTCTACCAACACCTATTCCCCCTATACCATTATATAGTAGGTACAGAAACTGCACCTGCTAGAGTGTATGAAGATGGCGCCACTGAGGTAGATCTTATTAGGGCCCAAGTGGAAGATATGCCGGCCGAGGGTAGCATTGTTACTCCCGAACGTCATGAGATTAAATCCATCGGTGCACAAAGTAAAGCGTTGAAGGCAGACCCATTCCTTGAACACTTCAAGAAGCGTGTATGGGCTGGTCTGTCAATGAGCGCGATTGACTACGGTGAAGGCTCTAGTGCTAACCGTAATACGGCCGATGCTCTCTCACAAGCACTTATTGATTGCGTAAAAGACTTCCAGCAGGTGCTTGAGATGTTCGTTGACTTCTTTGTCACAGGAGAGCTACTCCAAGAGAGTACCTTCAATATTGATGTACTGGACGATGACAATATGGTTCATCTCCAGTTCAATGAGATAGACCTTGAAGCCAAGATTAAGCGGGATGCTAATGCGGTGAATCTCTATCAGGGTCACATCATTGGTCTAACTAAAGCGAGAAAGGAGGTCGGAGAAGAGCCAATCGAAGCTGATGAAGAAGCGGAAATGTACTGGGAGAGAATCGAAAAGCCGCGTCTTATCATCCAGGCTATTGATGAGCCTTATACCGCTGCTTCGAAGGCAGCTATGAAGACCAAGAACAATCCAAGTTCACCTAGCAATCCCGCTGTTACTTCCAAGAAAACAGCTGAGAAGACTAAGTCTAAGAAAGAGGGCAAGTCTCGCGGTGGTAAGTCGGCTGGTAATAAGGTACAGCCGACTAACCAACATGGTACAAACCCAGGACCGACTAAGAGAAAGTCCAGTGAACGACCAACCAAATTCATGATGCTCTTTGATGCATTTAAAGATGCTGTGTTTCTGTTACTTTTCCGTGATCTGCTTGACACTATTGAACTGCATGATCACGGCTGGCGTAAACAGATGGGTCGTTTCGTTGACGAGATCATTACACAGAAGTATCTCGAGCATACCCGGGGTTACTTTTATCGCGGCCTGCGTGATGTGGAAGCCAGTAGGCATGCCACTCACCCCATTGCTCGAGTACGCGTTAAGGAACTTCAAGAATACGCTTCTCGTAGAATTAGTTGGCTTACTGACAGAGTCCTCGATACCATAGAAACCTTAGCACTCGAAGGGCGTGACAAAGTGTATATCCGCTCAGCCCTTGACAGCTTCGCATTTAGAGCAGACTTTCTTGACAGAACTGTTAGACGTCAGGCACGAGTGTACGGTCAAGCTATTGGATATCTGTTAAGAGGCTACGACAGCGCATACTTCTTCCGTAGTCCGAAAGAAGAAGACGTTGAATGTTCTACATGTGACGAGTTCAATGGTAAGCGTTTCAATCTAGAACATCTTACCGTAACAGATATACCGCCATGGCACGACAACTGTGAGTGTAAGCTATCACTTTATCCAGAACCAGTCAGTGCTCAGCTGTTAGATTCCATGGATAGTGATGGAGAAGACCTAACAGCTAAAGAAGAGCGTTGTGTTATGTCTGTTAAAACTGACCTTAGGAAACGTCATCCTACTTGGAGTAGTGAACGGGTAAAGAGCAATGCTATTGCTATCTGCCGTTCAAAGTTCGGACCCGGCACTAAAAAGGACGCAAGTGCTGGAAAAAAGATGAATAATAAGTGCCTGAAGGCTGCTAAAGCTGATTTACGTAAGAAATACCCTAAGTTATCAGCAAAAGAGATCAATGGCTTAGCACAAGAACTGTGCAAAATGCACGCTAGTGATCCGCCGCCAATGACTGTGGTTGTATGAAATAACGCAATCACATAACATTATTTCTTGAGTCACCTTTACTATACAAGTGACTATTAACAATTGCGAGGACATCTCGATGAGCAAGGACCGCTATGCTCTCTTCACGGATACCGTTAGGGGAGCCATCGTGGCAACGCAACATATTGATCGGTTTAAAGACGCGGACAGCCCCACCGGACACTCACTCCTGGTGAAGATCGCTGCTACACACGCTGGTCTGAAAACTGGCAATAAAGGCTTTTACTTGCCCGAGAGAATGCGCGAAGGTACGCGCACTTTCGTGTCTCCATACAAAAAGCCTGTGTTGACGCACCACGACGACTTTAAAGACCCGATCGGTCGTGTGCAGAGCGCACGATACGTGGACCTAATTCATCTGTACCCTCAAAATGATTTGTGGCTCCAAAAGCTCTCCGGTGGAGGACTTAAGGATAAGGACACACAAAAGGCTGTTCAGTACTTTCTAAAAAACTGGCAGGATAGAGAGGACTATCAAGGTCTTGGTTATATCGAGCTGTTAGCCGAAATAACTGATCCTGATGCTATCCAGAAAGTTCTGGACAACCGTTATCTCACAGTGTCCACCGCACACAGCTCAGACGCTGCATTTTGTGGTGTTTGTATGCAAAACTGGGTTGCAGATGGATGGTGTGAACATGAACCCGGGAACACTTATGAGGACGAGGAATGCGTCCTGATTCCCGGCAAACATCTCTACAGTGAGGTTTCATACGTCAATAAGCCTGCCGACAGGGAGGCTAAAAATGTCGAAATAGTGGAAGGAATACCTCTCCATATGGCGACTGATGCTGACTCCGAGCCTCGCAATGTAGACGTAAGACTTTTCTGTAAAGGTCCTGCGTGTATTTTTGACATGGCAAGTGAGGCAGAAATCAGTCTCAAAGATGCTGAAGGACCCCTAGAGGAGGTTATAGATTCGATGAGTGAAAAGACCAGAGAGCAAGAAGTTCATGATCTAATCCTGGCTGCACTCGAAGATACCTCCAAGGACCTGCCTGAAGAGCTGGTAAAAGACGAGGAGACTCTAAAACTGGCTCACTCACTTCTGACGATAGACTGCTGCGATGACAAGGAAGCAGAGAAGTTCGATGTTAAGATCGAACTGAGCCAGAAGATGAGGGACAAGGCTACTGAGATCGAAGTCGAATTGGAAGACAACGAAGTTGAACTCCAGGTCAAGGCTGACGCCGAGGCTGCTGCACAAGCTGCCGATGCTGACGACACCGATCCCGTCGAAGATCCCGAAGGCGATACGAAAGATGCTGACGGTGGTGACGATGATGGTGACGTAAAGGATGCCGACAAAAACGACGATGATACTCAGGATGCTGATGGGCAGGACGGAGATAGCGACGAGGAAGACCAAGACGCTGGTCAAGAACTGCTCGACCTCAAAGACATCCTCGACCCCGAGAAGTCATATGAGAAAGTTAAGGAACACCTCTCCGAGGATAACCACCTCAACGAGGAAACCCTTAATCTACTTAAGACTTCCGACTTCGCGTATCCTAAGACCAAATCATTTCCTATGCATGACTGTGAGCATGTAGATGCTGCTCTGAAAGTGCTGGAAGGTTATGATGGTCCTGGGATCAAAGATGCCATCGTCGAGGCTCTCGATCGGAGAAAGAAATCAATGAAATGCTCCGAAGAGGACGGGAAAGAAGATGAAAATCAGGATGGTCAGGAAGAGATCATTGAAGATGCTATTGATCTCGATCGTATTAACGAGCTGATCGATCTGCATGCTTCATTACTTCCCGGTGACGATGAGTTGCTTGAAGTAACAGACGACACCGAAGACCTGCTTGATTGCGAAGATGCCGCCAAGAAACGTCCCCAGGACAAGCCAGGCGGATCAAATGTTGGTAAATACAAGACAGGTCCTTTCTGTGGTCCTGCGGGTGGAGCCCCTAAGGGCAGCTACCCGGTCAACACAAAGAAGCGTGCTATCGCTGCCTTAGGCTACGCAAGGCATGCTCCTAATCCTGCTGGAATCAAAGCTTGTGTCTGTAAGCATTGGTCTAGCTTACCAGCTTGTGGAAAGAAAGATGCTGAGGAGCTCATGGAAGAGATGAAAGTCCAACATGAGACCGCGGTCATTGATCTAACTGCTAAGACTGAAGCTAGTGATGCACAGATCGAGGTCCAACAGGATCAACTAGTGGTGCTTGAGGATGATTATCGTATCCTCAGCGAAGAAAACGTTCAACTTACAACTGAGTTGAGTGATCGTCTCGCCGACCGTGCTATTGAGCTGCGCATCCTAAGTGGCGAATCATTTGAGGATGCAGACGCTGCTCGGGATGAGTTTATGACTCATAGCCTCGTAGAGATGAGAGATTCCGTTAGTAAGCTGGAAGATGCCTTCGATGTTGACAAGGCAGCGGAAAGACTTAACGACGGCATGGCAAGTGAACCCGAAGGGACTGTAACAGATCCAACCGTTCAAGCGGACGGCGGGGACGCCAAATCTCAGGGGCAAACACCTTCTAAGGAAGTAGTTATGACAACCTTTAATAGGTTGCATAAACGTTCCGGTGCCAAGGTAGCCCGTGAATGGCTCAAGGCCATGAAGGACAAATTCGGCGAACACCTCGAGTTCGAAGACAAAGACGAGGAGGATAACAAGTAATGTACCAACCTTATGCCGCTAACCACAAAACGTGGGATCACGTGGGCAACCTAACTCCTAATATCGAGATTTCCGAAGGTATTCGTCCCGCGGAAGAACTCCACCCAGCTGACTATCTGAAGCTTGTTCGTTTTGACAAGTACTCAGAAGACTACTACGTAGTGTCTGCTGGTAAGGTTGTTGCCCTAGACAGTGATGGCAATGTGGTCCCTGCCGGTCTCGCACTGCAAGCTGCAGCTTACAAAACCGCCTGGGATGGTGAAGGCGGAGCAAACCAGGGAGCAAACAGGACAGCCGCTCGTGCTGCTGTTGATGGACTTACTGGTTACACAGCTGGCGCCTCTACTTACGATGCCACAGATGTGGATCCCGTAGCAAGTGGTGTTGCAGTGAAAACACACACTGGCAACGATGTTGAGTCTGGTGACTACATCGTGGAAAACTTCTTCACTGCTGTATTTACCGGCGCTGTAACAAAGCGCGTGATAGACATGGTAACTGCAGATGAAGATGATGCCGAAGGTGACCTGACCCAAGTTGTCACAATTAGCGCCCCCATCGGAATAGCGCCTTACAACTACTTCCGCTGGGCTGGTGGTGATGGAGTGAATCCTGCGGATTACACACATCACAATTATAACAGGCAGCACCAAGTAGCCGTTCTTTGCGACTACTACATCGAGCTGCCGCGGATCGACGACAAGAGCTTGATCAAGTTTCCCCAGCTTTCTTGTGTGTATGACTCCGGTCTTGCCTTACTACCTGGTGATTTCTTAACTTTCGATGCTAGCTCCGACATGGTCGAATGGGCTGGAACAGAAGGTTTTGATGACATCATCGGTCAGGTTTGGAAGATCGACTCAGGCTTTCCAAAGGATTACTTGGAACGCGTGCGCACAGCTTATGAAGGACTGGGCGACCTGGATAAGATGCCTGGTTCCGCTTCAAGCGGTTTGCCGGACAACATCTCTTATGCGGGCGGAACAGCCGCTAAGGGCGTCGTTCGTATCAACCTGATCAACCGATAAGGACTGAGGAGGATCCCTTTAAAATGGAATTCAACGATCTAACCACCTACGAATTCGTCTGGCGGAACAATGGACAGACGCTGGAAGGCAAAGACCAAAGGGTGGAAATGAAAGACGCCATCAGTGTCCCCAACGCCGCGATGTTCCTCCCCAAGGTGGTATCCAATATAGTCAAAGAGGCTGCTGAACCGCTGC
>Ga0224502_10000111_pt1 | contig 23345 bp, 14 predicted proteins | sample SF_Oct11_sed_USG_5_FD_169104 | JGI IMG/M metagenome (GOLD analysis project Ga0224502, IMG submission 169104) | Sediment microbial communities from San Francisco Bay, California, United States - SF_Oct11_sed_USGS_13 | ecosystem: Environmental > Aquatic > Marine > Sediment | place: USA... | reverse complement strand
AGCGGGTGGTCCGGAAGCGGTAACGAAGATGATGCGCAGCATTGGGATAACAGAGCTACGAGTTGATCGGTATGTTACCGAGATTTTAAGGGATTTTTATGGTCTGCCGGACAAGGCTTACGCATCCGTACTTGCAGACGCCATTGCCAAAGACCCAACGCTCGCAGCAAAGCAATCTGATCGAAACCTTAAGTTCGAACAAGAAGACCCACGTGACCAAACCTCACCAAATGCCATGCTGGAATTGCTTCTGGCTATCGACAGCGGAAAGGCCTTGAGTAAGAAAAGCCGCGAATTCCTGCTTGGTGTCATGTCCCGCACACGTACAGGAGGAGGAAGGCTAAAAGGCCTTCTGCCAAAAGGAACACCGGTTGCCCACAAAACAGGAACTATTGGCGGTGTGGCTAATGACGTGGGTTACGTAACGCTGCCGGATGGCCGACGTTTTGCCATTGCGGTATTCACCAAGAGCAGTACAACGCCCGAAGCTTATCGTGATCGAGCCATTGCGGAAGTTACCCGGACTTTATATGACTTTTATTATTTAAAGTCACAAGACAAATAACCTTTGTCATGTCTTGCAATTGGTTGCAGCGGACGACGCTTCGCGCCGCCGCTGTACCAAGGCGTTATGCATCAATCATGAAGGCCGGTAAAATCTACATGGATACCCTTAAGTGAAACGGATCTATACGGCCCTTAATTCCAACACAAACATTAAGGGAGAACTTAAATGAAGAGATGGAGAGTATTATTTAGCTTGCTGGCACTAAGCCTGATGCTGGTCATGCCGGCACTGGCTGCCGATTATGATCTGGTGATCAACAACGGCCGGGTCATGGACCCGGAAACCATGTATGACGCCGTAGCAAACGTCGGCGTCAAAGACGGTAAGATCGCCGTCATTACCAAGAAAAAGATCACAGGTAAAGAGACCATCGACGCCAAAGGGCTGGTGGTGGCACCTGGATTTATCGACGGACACACGCATTGCATCGAACCCTATGCGTACCGGTTGGCGCTGCGGGACGGTCGTACGACGATTTTGGACCTGGAGGTAGGCGCTCACGGTCCAAAGCTTAACGAGTGGTACAAACGGCGTGAAGGAAACGCACCGGTCAATTTTGGTGCGTCTGTAAATCACGAATTTGCCCGGGCTGAAGTCCTTGATGGGTTTAAGGATTGGAAATATCTCTACTCTCCCGATGCAATACGGTCCCGTATCAAGCAGGGCTGGTCCAAGACCAGGCCCACCCTGGAACAGGGCAACCAGATCCTTGCCCATATTGACCAAGGTTTACAGCAGGGCGGACTTGGAATTGGTTCTGCTGTTGGCTACATGCGCCAAGGGGTGTCGGCCCGGGAAATATTTGAACTGCAGAAACTGAGCGGGCGATACGGCCGCTGTATCGCCATGCATTTCCGCTATACACCGGGCGATGATGTCGGTGAAACCAATGGTATCCAGGAGATGCTGGCCAATGCCGCTGCCCTGGGTGCACCTGCCATTGCGTGTCATTTCAATAATCCGGGATACAATATGGTGCATGAGCTTCTGGTGAGGATGCGGGAAAAAGGTTACAACGTCTGGGGTGAGATCTATCCATACGCCGCAGGTTCCACAGCCTTGAATGCCGTGTTTCTCGAACCCGAAGTTTGGGTAAAGACCCTGGGCAACAAATACGAAGAGACCTTGCAAGATGTGGCCACCGGCGAATTCTACACCCAGAAATCACGTGAGGAGATGCTCAAAAAAGAACCCACACGTCTCGTACTTGTCTACAAAACCCCGGAATCGGCTATTGTTGACTGGATCAAAATGCCCGGCGTTGCCATTGGCAGTGACGCCATGCCATTAATCCCAGACGACAACCTGACCTGGGACACTCCCGACGAAGATCTGCCCAACACCCATCCTCGTTTTTCCGGGGCTTTTGCCACAGTGCTTCGCCTTGCCAGGGAAAACAATATTCCGCTGATGCAGGCCGTCTCCATGACCAGTTACAATTATGCCAAGCCTCTGGGGGATATGGGCTTGAAGTCCATGCAGGTAAGGGGCCGCATGCAGGAAGGCATGGTGGCCGACATCACGATGTTCGATCCTGAAACCGTCAGGGACAATGCGACCTATGCAAAGGGGACGCTGCCATCCACAGGGATTAAGCATGTGATTGTGAACGGGAAACTGGTCATGAAAGACCAGGAGCCTCTGAAAGGCGTGAACCCCGGACAGCCGATCCGCTTCGAGCCGGTCAAGAGCAAGTTCGAACCGCTCACCATAGAGGGGTGGAACAAGGCTTTTTATGCCTCCCCAGTTGATTTTGGCGGCGGCGTACCGGGTTATGATATGCACTGATACCGCAATCGGAAAATCAATGCACCCGATGCGCATCCTGACACCTGCGGGGATCAGGATCAGCATCTGAAGTAACCTGTGAATAGAAATTACCGTTTGTGTGCCTGCCACTATCACGGCACACAAACGGTAATACAAACTTTCTAAAAAAAAGGGGGATAGCATGCAAAAGGCCCATATCATTTTTATACTTCTGGCATTGATTTTTTTTGCAACCCTTTCCTGTACAGCAGAAAAAGAAATCACGGTCAAGTTAACCGTCCCTGACACAACCTGGAAAATTGCCATTGATCAAGTTTTTATTGTGAAAAATGAGCTGTGGGTTATTTCCCGTGTTTCACAGAACCCGGATATCATGGGGGCACAGGTCATCTCACATATCCAGGATTCGATAAGACTGACCGTTCCGGATCTTCCGGTGAAATATTTCGTAATCGGGAAAACGTGGGACTGGGAGAACGAAGAACCATATACATTTATCAAGGAGCTGAAACAGATAGAGACGGAACTTAAATCCGGAACACGTCTCTTCCCGGAAGCTGAGCGAAGCATGGATTCCCGTCGGGTTTTAAACAAGACCTGGCAGTGGGAATTAACCATCACGCCTGTCGAAAAGATCGACGTACCCAATCCGGAACGGCACACGATCCTGTTAACGGCAGAAGGCAAAGTTCAGGCCCGGTTCGACTGCAACCGCGGCGGCGGGAATTATGAAATTTCCTCGGGCAAACTCTCATTCGGTCCGTTGTTGTCCACGCGCATGGCATGCCCGCCGGACTCTCTGGACAGTCAATTCATGAAAGATCTTCAGCGGGTAACATCGTTTTTCTTACAGGACGGCAATCTCTACTTGGAGCTTCCGTTCGACAGCGGCACCATGAAGTTTCGGCCGGCTCCATAGCAATTCCGGAAAGACGGAGAGAACGTTGACGTCATGAAAATCATCCATCGCCTGTTGTTTATTTTCGCTGTTGTTGCCTTGCTTGTTTTACCCGCTCAGGCAGGACCGTCGGACAGCAGTTTTGACGGCGTTCTTAATGCAACCTACACGATTGAAAAGCAGGAAGTTCGCCTCATCGGCGGCCGATCCGAAGTCCAAGCCGCACCCGGATCGGCTGCGAAAATCACCACGGTGGTTTTCGGGGAACCGGTTTGCGGCGATTTGGACGGCGACGGTCGCGAGGATGCCGCGCTGTTCCTCATGAATGACCCCGGTGCCAGTGGGTCCTTTTATTACGTTGCCGCGGCGATCGCTAAAAACGGTATTTACCAGGGGACGAATGGCGTTTTTTTAGGGGATCGAATTGCTCCCCGGACGATTCAGATTCGAAACAATATCATCGTCGCCGATTACGCCGACCGTCGTCCGGACGAGCCCATGGCCTCGCCGCCTTCGATCGCTAAAACCATGTATCTAAAGTTGAAAGCGGGGCATCTGGAGGCCATTGAAGCCCCTTGGGAGCGATAGGGTCGTCCGGAAAGACAACCTCTTCGGACCCTCCGGAGCTGGACGATGCGCGGGTTGTCCCGTATTAATTTCACTGAGCGGCCAAAAAGGAAATCACGATGAAAAGCACATTTGTCACATTTTCGACAGATATCATAGTTGACAATAAAACCCGTTATTGCTATCCAAGTTTTGTTGTCTCTGTAGAGTTGACACTTCAATATGTATGGCTATAGCTAATGCCGATATAGAATTTCTAATTTTGTGATTTATTCACGACCTGCGATACGTTACGCTGAAAACTTACCGGGCTTTCTACAACCAACCTGGAGAAGACCTTCATTTTGAAAAATCATCTTCTTATCATGAAACTTATAGCGTTTGGTTTTTCGATCTTGCTGATCTCCGGCTGCGCATCCTATGGTGTGATCAACAATGCGCCGCAGAATGTCGCCGGAGATGCTGAAAGTTATTCGATCCGTTCCTCCGGCAATAACCAGCGAAGCAATGATATCGGGCTTATGCTCGCTTTCTCCGGTGGTGGTACCCGGGCCGCCGCTTTTGCTTACGGCGTGCTCAAAGAACTTCGCGACACCGGTGTCGTGATCGAGGGCCGGTCCAAGCGGCTGCTGGATGAGGTCGATACCATCAGCTCCGTTTCTGGAGGAAGCTTCACGTCAGCCTATTACGGTCTTTACGGCGATCAAATTTTTGATGATTTCGAGAAGGTTTTCCTAAAGCGTGATGTTGAGGGAGCACTGATAAGGGGTGTATTGAATCCGTTTCAGTGGTTTAAAGAGACCGGCCGCTCCGAGATTGCCGTCCGTTATTACGAGAAAAACGTATTCCACGGAGCTACATTCGAGGATATGAAACGAAAGGGCGGCCCCTTGATTCTCATTAACGCATCGGATCTTGGCTATGGAGTCCGTTTTTCCTTCGTCCAGGAGTATTTCAACCTTCTCTGCTCCGATCTGTCTTCGTATCCGGTGGCGCGGGCGGTGACCGCTTCTTCCGCGGTGCCTGTGCTTTTCGACCCCGTGGTGATCGAGAACTACCAGGAGTGCAAGAAAACAATACCCGATTGGCTGGTTGCAGTCGAGAAGCTTGCAGCGGGCGACCCGGAGCTGGTCCAGGTGGTCGACGGTCTGCAAAGTTATTTCATAAAAGATAAGCGCCAATATGCCCACTTTGTGGATGGGGGCATCACCGACAATCTAAGCCTGCGCGCACTCTATGAGGTGATCGAGATCTCCGGCGGCGCGAAGGTTTTTCTGAAAAAAGTGAATCGGCAGCCGCCTCGCCGGCTTGCTGTCATCTCCATAAACGCATCCATTGATCCGGCCCCGGAAATGGATGCAAGCAACAAGCAGCCCTCCCTATCAGAAACAATCAAGTCCATAACCGATATTCAACTGCATCGTTACAACACTGCAACCCTGAAGCTGATGAAAGAGAGCATCACCCGCTGGGCAAAGGAACTCTCGGTACCGGAAAGACCTGTTACACCCTATTTTGTCCAGATCAGTTTCAGAGACATACAGGAAGCCGAGAGGCGAATGTTCTTTAACATGATTCCTACCAGCTTTGCCTTAAGCGATAAACAGGTGGACAGGTTGATAGCAGCCGGCCGCGAATTGCTGCGCAACAATCCCGACTTTCAGCAGTTTGTGGCCGATCTGGATGGAGATTAGGAAAGAGACAAGCAGATTCGTTTGCGCCATACCCCGCCTATTTCTCTAATCAAATCGTAAATTCATTCCGTCTCAAACACCTTCAATTCCATGCCGTTTTTTGACCGCTGTCGACTTTTTGTTGTTACGCTTTTCTGCCATAGAGCAAAACCCCGACCATGCGAAAATATCTTGTGGTCCAAAGATATATCTGAAAAAGAACCATCTTTGTGATCCGTAATGGAGATTACACGGATCGGAGCTATTTTATTTCTTGTGCTTACTCCAACATATAATTTTCGAATAGCCCTGGTGATACCTGCAATTTATCGCCGAGCAATAAAATCCCTTAATGAATTTGATATCTTATGAGTATCACACTTGAGTGAATCCTTATTTTCCTGACTGGATGGAGGCAGGAGAAATCAATATATTGTGGTATGATTTTTATTCGATTTGTCTGTTTTTTTTGAATTTGCCTCGTTAAAGATGAGGGCGATCCTAAACATCATGAGCATAGGGTCCAAAATCATCACTGCTATAGCTGAGTTATCTTCTACAGATCACAGCCTCAGCCAAACCACCGATAAGAGAATACTATACGTAACAAGTGCTGTTTTTTAAATTCTGAGGAGCCTTGCCAGCATAGCAACCACTTCCAAGACAGTTAAGCACAGGTATCATGTTTGGAGATTGACGATCATCTTTGTCAAAAGAAATAATATTTTGCGTGTGGAACCGGACTTTGCAGGGGTGCTCTTTTCGTGCGTTTCCTGTTTCGTGTTTTCGAACTCAAATGTTTTATTACGAATCAGGCCAAGGCATTTTTATAGATTTCTTCCTGTTCGTCGAGAATTTCACGGAGAATTTCGATGGTTGTCATGGGGTTCATTATGACCACTCGAAGAACGACGATGTCCTGTTCAGGGGGATGCTTAGCCTTGAGTGTCGTTCTGGAGACAAAACTGTTGCCGGCTTCCCGCTGGAGTCTTTGAATTCTACGGTTGATGTCGTTTAGTTTTTCGTTGATGATAGCGGTCTGCTCTGCATCGCTTCCGGCGAGCTTTTTCTGCAGTTCAAAGGGGCATAATCGATACGTCAGGATGTTGAGTTCAGGGGGGGTGATGAGCTGAAAATCCGGTCTTTTTTCTATTTCGTCGGCAAACTCTCGGGCGGTCTCGATGCCGTGGTCGATGAGCAGGCCGTAGCCACGACTGCCCATAATTTTTAGGGCGCTGTCGAGTATCAATGAGTTGGCTTCCCGTGATCCTGACGGCGATTTGATGCCTAGATCCACCGATCCCGGGCGGTTGACATAATTGGCATGATAAATGACCCCGTCCATAAGGGTTGGATCTTTAAAATAGACCATACCGCAGCTCATGGGCATATAAAACTGTTTGTGTCCGTCGATGGTTATGGAATCGGAAAGTTCGATACCCGAGAGCAGGTGACGGTATTTTTCCGACATCAGTGTCGGCCCTCCCCAGGCCGCATCCACATGAAAGTGGATTCTGTTTTCGGCACAAATTTCACCCAATTTTAAAAGCGGATCTACGGAACCGGTTTCCGTGGTTCCGGCAATGCCGATTACCGCTAAAATGGCTGTTTTTTTTGAACTTTTATTTAACGTATGGATGGTTTTTTCAAGCGCTGTAAGATCGATCCGATTCTTTTCATCCACATCTACGGCCACAATATTTTGGTTGCCGATGCCGAGCAGCCCGCCGGCTTTATTCAGTGAATAGTGACCCCGTTTTGACACAAGAATCACGCTTCGTTTTATTTCGTATGCCTGATAGGCAGCCTGAAGACCTTCTTTTTCCACACCGTCAAAACCGGTTTTAGGGGCAAGTCGCGTATTTCGAGCGACCCACAGCGCCGTGAGGTTGGAGAGGGTGCCGTTTTCAGTAAAACAGCCTAAGGTCGTGCGGGTGCTCTGGATATGTTCATTGTAAAAAGCGTCACTATTTTGGTAAATTAGCCGGTGAATTTTGGCCAACACCTGCTTTTCCACCGCCGATACCACCTTGGAGGTTTCGATTTTAACCATATTTTGATTCAAGGCAGCCACGATGGTTTTGACGTGAACCATAAAAAAAGGAATGGCAGATGTCATATGACCGACGAAATAAGGTGAGGCCACATTCACCGCATGGGGGGCGATGTCTTCAATCAGATCGGTAATGACGTCGGCCAGTTTTTTTTCAGGATTTTGGCGGATAAGGCTGTCTGTGAATCTGTCGGCCAGATCCTTCAGGCTGATCTCTTCGGTAAAACCGACATGTGTTTTAAGAAAGTCGTGGAGCCCGAACAGGATCTGCTCCATGTACTTGATCAATGTCGACCTTGAAGCGTCGTTTTCCGGCCGGATGAATGTTCGTGTCAGGGCCGGCCAGTCGGCCACAAGCTCTTTTTTTTTGGGTATGGTGTTATTTTTCTTCATTGGCTGTTTTATCTGAAAATATGGTTCTTTGAACCTTGACTGTCCCGTATTTCGAGAGTCAGAGTTCTCTGGCGCTACCTGAAGAATTGCTGCAAGAGTTTGAAGTGAACTAAAGTTTAAAGTGAGCTAAAGTTAAGGAATTCTACCAATTATATAAAATCATCGGAGTGAAGCGACTCCATAACTTCCCCGCTTTATACGGGATAAATACGCACTTTAGATCACTTTAGGCACTTTTAACTTGTACGGTTTTGAGTAAAACAGCTCCTTTCAGGGGCAAACCAAAGCTGGTTTTTTGGAACAAGATTCTTTACTATTCCATGCCCTAGTAGCATGGCAGGGAACTGATGCCAAATCAAATCTTTTCGGGGTCTTCAATTTGCCTATAAAGAGCGAACAAAAGAACTGTTGAAAAACAAGACTCCGGTGTAGAAAAATCCAACACACCTTTAACTATTTATAATAAAACAGTTAATTTTAAATTAAGACATAATTTTATTCTTTAATCCTGCCGTCGTGTAGAATTATCCTACAAATTATTATGAAGCACAAAACATTCTTGTGAGTCTCTGACCATCATAAAATGTTGTATGATATTAATATATTGAGTCATTAAATAAAGAATTTTTCCTGAAATGGCACACACTTTGCTCTATATATCCACAAAACAGATAACAAAATAAAAAAAAACCATAATACAAAGGAGCGAGACAAATGGCAGAAAAAATTAAAAAAGATCAGAGAAGTCGCCTGGGTTACGGATCATCTTACAGAAAAGGCGAAAAAGCGGATCTTGGTAAAAAAGGTGAGATCGATGCGGTTTTGGGTGGCCAGGTGTGGATGGTGAAACCGGATAAAGATGCCATGGCGGCAAATCCCTGTCTTTGGATGGAAGCCGGTGTTGTAAAAAACAAAGATTGCAACAATTACTATGACTGTACATCATGCAAATACGATCTCGGTATGAAAAAACAGGTGGAAAAGGGCAAACAGATGAGCTGGCAGGATGCCATGAGAAGAAGACCTGATATGGACAGAGTCTGTCGGCACAGTCTCACCAATCGTATTCGAGAAAGGGTGTGTGCTTACGACTATCAGTGCGGCAGTTGTGACTTTGACCAGTTTTTTGAGGATGTCATGAGTCCTAGAACAAAAAGCATGCCTTTTGAAATGGAGCATGTGAAGGGCTTTGATGTTCCCGTCGGATACTATTTTCATAACGGACATACCTGGGCCCGAATTGAAAGCGGCGGATATATTCGAATCGGTCTGGATGATTTTTCTCTCAAGCTTCTGGGAAAAGCAGATGCTTTCGATCTTCCCTTAATGGGCAAGGAACTGGATATGAACAAGATTGGCTGGGGCCTGAAGAGAAAAGAAAATCTGGCCGATGTTCTGTCTCCCATTGATGGTGTGATTACAGAGGTGAATTCCAAAGTAAGGCAGAATCCGGGACTTGCCAACCGTGAGCCTTACGGCGAAGGATGGCTTTTCATGGTGCGAACGCCGGATATCAAGAAGACGGCTAAAAAGCTGATGACCGATACGGAAGGGTTTGAATGGATAAATGGTGAAGTGAAACAATTAGAGGGCATGATCGAGGAGGTTGCCGGTCCTCTCGCTGCAGACGGTGGTTACCTGCAAGAGGATATCTTTGGTAATATTCCGGATCTCGGCTGGAAAAATTTAACCAAAACTTTTCTCAAGACGTGATCTGGATTATCGAGAGCCAAAAATATTTACCACAAAGGCACGAAGACACAAAGAACAAATGTATTTTAGTGTCTTTGTGTCTTGGTGGCAATAAAAAATTATTACCATAAATAAGGAAGAAAAATGGGGTCAACACGTCGGGAAAATCAATCGCCGGAAAAAAACCATCCTTGCTTGTGGATGCAAGCCGGAGTGGTTCACCGTAAATTTTGTGACATTGATTATGATTGTTCCCCATGCCGTTTTGACAGGATTATGCGGCAGGCAGCCATTCAAAACAAAAAGCTGAAAGAAGAAGGAAAAACCCCAAAAGGAAAGAAGGCTGAGATCGTTTTTTGGAAAGATCGATTAAAAGAGCTGCCGACAAACCAGCGCCCATGTCTTCACCATATGAAAGGTCGTATCGACTTTAGGGCCTGTACCCATGAATACCGGTGTGGAAATTGTGAATTTGATCAATATTTCCAAGATCAATATACGGTGCATGCCTTTGTCAGGCCGGTAGATTTTTTGGATGTTGAAGGATTCAAAATTCCCCAAGGATACTATCTCCATCAGGGACATTGCTGGGCAAAATTGGAGGAAGGTTCCGAAGTGAGGTTGGGCATTGATGATTTTGCCTTGCGCCTCTTGGGTCCTCTGGATCAGATTAAGGCCCCCCTGGTGGGCAAGGAGATACAGCAAAACCGTTCGGACATCCTCATGAACCGCGGCAAGTTTGAAGCAAAGGTGCTTTCGCCGATCAGCGGCGTCGTTACAGCGGTAAATTCCAAATTGAGAGAACAAGGGAACGTGGCCAATGAAGATCCCTATTCAGAAGGCTGGATCTTAAGGATTCATTCTTCTAACCTTCGGCAGGATCTCAAAAATCTGATGATCGGCGATGAAACCGAAACGTTTTATTCACAAGAGATCCACCGCCTGTATGAGGTGATAGAGGATACGGTCGGTCCCCTTACAGCAGACGGCGGCCAGCTGAACAATGATATTTTTGGGAATCTACCTCAGCTGGGGTGGGAACGGCTTATAAAACTTTTTCTGCACACCTAACTAGTGTCCATCCATAAATGGCCATTTTTGTCCTGCTCGGCGTTCTCCGCGGGTTTCCGGTTGCGGCGTACAGACGTACGCCTCACCGCAAACCCTTGTGCGGCCTTGATCAGAACAAAAATTGCTCATTTCTGAATTGGACATCTATTGTGTTCATTTTGAACTCATGGATGGACACTAACCAACCCGGACAACTCGGAAATTCGAAATCCGAAACGATATCGAAATTTAAATTTTTAAATGTTCTAAGCTTTACGATGAATGAATTACCGGTCAGAAAAATGTGACCTCATCTTTTCTCCAATTTTTTAAATTCATCTTCCAAAAGAATCTTACAGTATCGACAGAGTTGATCTGATTTTCGGTCCACATCTTTAATACTGCGGCAGTAATGCATGATGCAGGTATTGTCATTGCAATGGCGCAGGTTAAACGTATGCCCCAGTTCGTGAAGGACCTCTTTAACAACCCGATTTTCGAATTCTTTTTCGATATTTGCAATAGAAAGGCCTTCTTGTAGCCTAAATGTCGATACGATGCATGCTTTCCCGGCAAGTTGGGCTTCTCCGTAGACATGGGTCAGAATCGGGATAAAAAGGTCAACATTGGTAATTGCAACGATTTTGGCGGCCGGAGAGGGTGATGTGCTCGCCAGTTTTTCGAGAATGGCTGTGGAGTGATACTGGTCCCTTGTTAGGTCGTAGGCAAAATTGACATTTTGCAGTAAGGATTTTATCTCAGCTTGAAAGCCGAATGTTCGGTGTATTTCCTGACCCAGGAGTTGGTAATTACAAGCATCAATGTTTTCGATGGGGGAAATGATGATTTTTTGCAAGATTTAGATGATAACCTCATTTATAGACGCGTGAAGCCGCCTGTTTAAAAACATTGCCGCTTCAGGTATAATTAAATTTTTGCTGAAAGAACTCGTGAATAAGGGCTCGTAATGAAAGAACCTGCCCCGGCTATTAATATAAGGTCTCTGTTTTAACAAAAGGTTTCATCCATAACGTTAAATCGCCGATGGTTCTTTCAAAACGATCCCTAATCCACTCAGACAGCTTCCAGTCAAAAATTTAATCATACCTGAAGCTTTTTCTTGTTGGGTCGAAGCTGAAAGCGAAGACCAATGAAATCGATTGGTTTCAAAAGACTAAACATTTACATATATCCGAGTTGTCAAGCCGGTTTTTGCAGCTTGTATCGCTTGATTTTACTGTAGAGGGTAGAGCGGTCTATCCCCAGTATTTCCGCACATTTTTTAATATTCCATTGATTGTCGTTAAGCATTTGGGTGATGTGTATCTTTTCAACCTCTTGAAGGGAATTGTCTTTTGAAGGAATACAGTATTCAGGTCTGAAAATTGGCAGATCTTCAGGCAGAATGTAACGACTTTTGCTGACCACCACTGCCCGTTCTATTGCATTTTCGAGCTCTCTGACGTTTCCCGGCCATTCATAGAGCATCATTTCGTCCATGGCATCCCGGTTGATGCGGTCGATGGACTTGTTGGTTTCCTGGGTAAAACGACGCAGAAAGTGTTCGGCCAGAAGCGGAATATCTTCTTTGCGTTCCCGAAGGGGGGGAATCTCAAAAGAGATCACATACAGGCGGTAATAAAGGTCTTCACGAAAGATTCCCTCTTTGATAGCAGCTTCGAGATTTCTATTGGTGGCCGCGATAACTCGAAAATCCGATTTGAGGGGCTGAGTCCCTCCCACTCGATAAAATATGCGATCTTCCAGCACCCTCAAAAGGTCGATCTGCATTCTCATGCTGATCTCTCCGATTTCGTCTAAAAAGAGGGTGCCGCCGTGGGATATTTCCAGGCGTCCTTTTTTGGTTTCTTTGGCGTCCGTGAACGCCCCTTTTTGATGGCCGAAAAGCTCGCTCTCCATAAGGTGTTCTGGAACGGCGCCACAGTTGACAACCACAAACGGGCCTTCACAACGGGAACTGTTTGAATGAATGGCTTTGGCGGCAAGTCCTTTGCCGGTCCCGGTTTCACCGGTTATCATAACTGTTGATTCCCTGGGTGAAACATCCATGATAAGATCGAATATTTCCTGCATCGGCCTGGACTGACCGATCATACTCTCGAATCGGGTTCGATCCTTGAATTGGGCTTTTAGATATATGTTTTCTCGAAGCTGGGCCTGATTTTTGAGTATTTTATCAATGATAATCCCCAATTCATCCGGATCAAACGGTTTCAAAAGATAATCATAGGCCCCGTTTTTCATCGCCTCGATGGCCGTTGCGATGGAACCGTACGCGGTGATCATCACCACAGCCACGTCGGGATCACTTTCTTTGACATGTTTTAAAACATCCAGCCCACTTATTCCTTCCATCTTGATATCGACCAAAAGGATATCGTAGCGGGTGCCTTTTAGCTTTTTTAAAGCGTCTTCCCCGCTGGCCGACGTATCAATATAATGACCATCCCGTTCAAGCCATCCGGCCAAAGATTCGCGCATAATGGGTTCATCATCAACGATAAGGATCTTCGTGACGAGCATGGATACCTCCAGCTAAACTGATTCGTGTTTCAAAGGAATTTCTATAATGAAAGTGGTACCGTTTCCTTTTTCGGATTGAACATTGATAGAACCGTGGTGTTCTTGAATAATGCCGTAAGCCAAAGAGAGTCCAAGTCCCACCCCTTTCCCTTTTTTCTTGGTTGTAAAAAAGGGTTCAAAAAGTCTTGAAAGATTCTCATCGGATATGCCCACCCCGGTATCCTTGAAAAAAACCGTGACCTTGCCGTTTTTCGAAGAATGACGTGTCGTGATGATCAACTCGCCTTTGCCGGCAGCTTCCATTGCTTCTGCAGCGTTGGAGACGATGTTCATGAAAACCTGCTGAAGCTGGTCTTCTGAGCCGGTAAGATCAGGCAGATCCGGATCCATTCGTTTTTCGACTTTGATGTTGTTGATTTTGAGCAGGTTCGAATTCAATACCAGTGTTTTTTCGATGAGCCGGTTTATGTTTAATTGCGTTAAGCGCATTTTGGATTGCCGGGAAAAGGCCAGCAAATTCGAAACAATACGGCTGATTCGACGGGTTTCCGTTTCCATGAGGGTCAGATATCGCTTGAATTGTTCCATCTCCTTGGGGCTGACAGGGCCTTCGTCGATAATCCGTTTGATCAGCATGATCAGGTTTAATATCCCGGCGTTGGGATTGTTGATTTCATGGACCACAGAGGCCGACAATTTGCCGAGAGAGGCCATCTTGTCCTGGTGGATGAGTTTGGAATGGGTTTCTTTCAACTGACGGGTTCGTTCTTTCACCATTTGTTCCAGGCGACGGGTAATTTTCTCCTCTTCTATCTTTCGTTCGGTAATGTCCCGGCTGATTTCAATGAATTTTGAGATTTGACCATTGCTTTCCCAGATGGGAAAAATGCTAATTTCCATATATCGACGTTCACCATTGTGGTTTAAACGGTTCATGACCTTGGTCACCGGCCTTTTGTTGTCAATGACTTTTTTTAACGGGCAGACGATATCATCAAAACTGCACGGCGTGTTACTTTTCTGATAGACCTCATGGCATTTTTTTCCGATGACCTCGTTACGGGCATAACACATCTTTTCCAGAAACGTCTCATTGACATCAACAATTTCCTTTTCAGGGGTAATCACCAATATGAACTCCTGGATACCGTTGAGAATGGTTTCCATCTCCTCTGTTCGTTCTCTTAGCTTTTGTTCCTCGATTCCAATGGCTTTCCAAAATATTTTAAAGACATCGTATGCCATGAGACGGATGTGAGGGGGTCTGGTTTTGAGAATATCTTCAAAAAGATGCTGTTCTTGCGTGAGAATAATGATCAGGTGAACATTGTATTTTGAATCATACAGTTCGTGATAATCGGTGACGGTCAAAAGGTTCCTTTTTCCGGCGAGCACCATACCCGGACTCTTGGGATCGGGATCGGCAACAGCCACGATGGCGGCATTGACACCTTCTTGTTTATAGTCAAAGGTTGTCTTTTCAAGAATTTCTTTACAAAAAATTCCCCCACCCACAAGGGCGATATTCATTATTGGAGACGTTTGATTATTCATGTTTTCGAATTATCATGCTCCAGGATCGGTTTCAAGGCTATTTTCATCTAAACTGAGCGTTTCAAATAGTGACAGGACTATAAAAACAATTATTCTGATTTATATATATTGCTAACATTATTAATGGATTCCATCTAACCGGCGGATATATTAAAGAAATAAATTGTCACCATTTGAAACCCTTCGGGCTTGCCGAGTTTACCGAATTTGCTGCGTTATGAGACAGTTGCAGTAGCAGACGGAGGTTTATCCCGCTTAATATAGCGGGGCTGCATGTCTTATGCTTTGTATATTCGGCAAACTCGACAATCGCTCAATTCAGATTTCACCATGTGTTCAGTCGGTTGAAAAGATAAAACAGGCGTTTTCATCATGTGTTAAATTGGAACGGATGAATTTAACAGGTATCTTATGACTATGTATTAATTTATGGTTGACAAATTTAACACATAGGGAGTAAAAGGTTTCTTTGGTTGTGGTCCATGAGTTCATAAGTGAATGAAGTTTGGATTCAATCTTCCTCATCTATTATTCAAAACACAACATAAGGAGTTCCACATGACTGATAAGATCCTCGGATCCGTTCTTGTTGTCGGGGGTGGAATAGCCGGAATGCAGGCCTCACTGGACCTGGCGGATTCCGGATATCTGGTTCACCTGGTGGAAAAATCGTCCGCCATCGGTGGCGTAATGAGTGAACTGGATAAAACGTTCCCCACCAACGATTGTGCAATGTGAATTATTTCACCCAAACTGGTCGAGGTCGGCCGGCATCTTAACATCAACCTTATTACCTGTGCTGAAGTTGATAAGGTTGAGGGTACTGAAGGAAATTTCAAAGTCACAGTCAATAAAAGCCCCCGCTATATTGATCTCGATAAATGTACATCCTGTGGCGATTGCGTCGAGGTGTGCCCTGTCTCATTACCCAGCGAATATGATCAAGGTTTTATCGAAAGAAAGGCAACGTATAAAAAATACGCCCAGGCGATCCCCGGTGCATTTGCCATACAAAAAGCAGACCAGGCGCCTTGCCGCCTGGCATGCCCTGCCGGTTTGAACGTTCAGGGATATGTTCAGATGGTGGGCCAGGGTAAATATAAAGAAGCCCTCAAAATTATTATGGAAGACCTGCCGTTACCCGGTGTGCTGGGGCGCATTTGTCCCCATGGATGCGAAGATGCATGCCGCCGGTGTGATGTGGATTCTCCGGTGGGTATCCGGAATCTAAAGCGGTTGGCTGCAGACCAATTTGATCCCCGGGATATAGAGATCGCATGCCTTCCTGCAAGGGATGAAAAAGTGGCCATCATCGGTTCCGGTCCGGCAGGATTGTCTGCCGCGTATCATTTGGCCCGCAAAGGGATTTTATCCACCATATATGAAGCCTTGCCTGAAACCGGTGGTATGCTGCGGGTGGGGATACCCGAACATCGGTTACCGAGGGAAATCCTGGATCAGGAAATTGAGGTCATTACCAAGCTGGGTGTCGAAATTAAAACCGACACGCCTTTGGGTTCGGATTTAACCGTGGATGATCTGTTCGACCAGGGATATAAAGCGATTTATCTGGGCATCGGCGCCCATAAGGGCATCGAGCTGGGCGTTCCCGGTGAAAAGGCCAACGGCGTTCGCCAGGGGGTTGATTTTTTAAGGGAAGTGAACCTCACCGGAAAAGCCGATGTGGGTAAAGATGTCGCCATTATCGGCGGCGGGAACGTGGCCATTGACGTGGCCCGCTGTGCGGTTCGGCTGGGGGCACAAAATGTTAACATTATCTATCGGCGAACCCGTGCCGAGATGCCTGCATGGGAAGAGGAGATTCATGCTGCCGAATCTGAGGGTGTCAATATCGAGTATCTCGCCGCACCTCAGGAAATCTTAACCCAGGACGGTAAAGTCGTTGGGCTCCGCTGCATCCGCATGGAGCTGAGCGATGTGGATTCATCCGGGAGAAGGCGCCCGGTTCCGATTCCCGGGAGTGAATATGACATAGACATCGATCAACTGATTCCGGCCATCGGCCAGAGACCGGATCTTTCGGCCATCGAAGATATTGCAGGGCTGGAAATTTCTCGCTGGGGGACCACCGAGGTTGACGCTATCAGTTATGCCACCGGCCGGGAAGGCGTGTTTGCGGGCGGCGATGTTCAGACCGGACCGTGGGTGGCCATCGGCGCCATTGCCGCCGGAAAAGAAGCCGCCGAATCCATCGTTCGATATATTGAAGGCCGGGATATGGTTCAAGGACGCGAACCGATTACCAAAGAAAATCCCATCTATCGTCCGATTCCTGCGGGCATTCCCCAAGAAGCCAGGGCCAAAATGCCTGAGCTTGCCCTTGAACAGCGCAAAGGAAACTTCAAAGAGGTTGAACTGGGATACGAAGAGGGTGCCGGTCAGGATGAAGCCCATCGATGTCTGAACTGCGGGTATTGTTGTGAATGTTACCAGTGTGTGGACGCCTGCGCGCCACAGGCCGTAACTCTTCAAACCCATGCCGAAAAACCCGAGACGCTGGAACTTGATGTCGGTTCGGTTATTCTGGCGCCGGGATTTAAGCCCTTTGATCCGTCTAAATTTGATAATTACAATTACATCAAGTATCCAAATGTGGTTACGTCCATCGAGTTTGAGCGAATTTTATCCGCCACAGGGCCGACTCAAGGACATCTGGTCAGGATGTCGGACCATAAAGAACCGAAAAAGATTGCATGGTTCCAGTGCATCGGTTCCAGGGATATGAATCGATGTGACAATGCCTACTGTTCGTCGGTATGCTGTATGTATGCGGTTAAAGAAGCGGTGATTGCCAAGGAGCATTCCGGAAATGATCTGGACTGTGCCATATTTTTCATGGACATGCGTACACACGGCAAAGATTTTGATAAATATTACGAATCAGCAAAAGAAAAGCATGGTGTGCGATTTGTCAGAAGCCGTGTTCATACCGTTGATCCGGTGCCCGGGACGGATGACCTTGAAGTCCGATATGTTACCGACGAAGGGGAGATCAAGACCGAAATTTTTGATCAGATTGTCCTGTCCGTGGGCATGGAGATTTCTTCAGAAATTGTCGATCTGGCCAAGAGACTCGGTATTGAACTCAGCGAAGGCAATTTCTGTAAAACAGAAAGCATCGATCCCATCGCAACCCAAAACAAAGGGATATATGTCTGTGGTGCGTTTCAAGGGCCCAAAGACATTCCCGAGTCGGTTATGGAAGCGAGCTCGGCTGCGTGCAGCGCCGGCATTAGTCTGTCGTCCGCTCGTGGATCTCTTGTCAGTGAAAGGGAATTTCCGGACGAAAGTGACGTTTCGGATGAAGACGCTCGAATCGGAGTGTTTGTTTGCAACTGTGGGATCAATATCGGTGGTGTGGCTGATGTTCCGGCCATTACCGAATATGCGAAAAGTCTGCCTAATGTTACTTATGCAGAAGAGAACCTGTTTTCCTGCAGTCAGGATACTCAGGATAAAATGGTCGAGGTCATCAAAGAGCAAAAATTAAACCGCATTGTTGTGGCAGCCTGTACCCCGAGAACCCACGAACCGTTATTCCAGGAGACCATACGGAATGCAGGTCTCAATGCATACCTTTTTGATATGGCCAATATCCGGAATCAGTGTACCTGGGTGCATTCGAACGATAAGGAAGGCGCCACGGAAAAATCAAAAGACCTGGTTCGGATGGCGGTTAACAGAGCCTCTTTGCTGGAGCCGATTCCGGCTGTTTCCGTAGAAATCGATAAATCGGCGCTGGTCATCGGCGGTGGTATTTCCGGCATGACCGCGGCGATCAGCCTGGCCGACCAGGGGTTTCCGGCAACCATCGTGGAAAAAGCATCCGAGCTTGGCGGCGCTGCAAAGGATTTGAAACAAACCTCGAAAGGACAGGATGTACAAGGATATCTTGCCGCTTTAGTTGATAAAGTGAAGCAGCATCCTGACGTTGAGGTGTTGACCGGATCAGAAGTGGTGGGTGCGTCCGGCTTTGTGGGCAACTTTGAAACCCAGGTGGCCAATGGAAACGGTACGAAAACCGTTCAGCACGGGGTGACCATTGTTGCCACCGGCGGCAAGGCCGCCGATGTCGATGAGTACCTTTACGGCCAGAATCCGAGAGTGACCCGATGGCATGATCTGGAGCATGATCCTGAAAAAATAAAAAATGCCGACAGCATCGTGTTTATTCAGTGCGTCGGATCAAGAGACGACAATCGACCGTATTGTTCCAGAATTTGCTGTACCGCCTCTGTCTTGCAGGCGGTTTCCATCAAAGAACAGCATCCGGACACCGATGTTTTTATTCTCTATCGGGATATACGAACCTATGGCGAAAAAGAGTATCTATACAAAAAAGCCCGGGAGCTGGGTGTTATCTTTGTCCGGTATTCGCTGGACAATAAACCCGAGGTTAGGGAAGTGGAAAATGGCCTCGAAGTGGATGTTTTTGATCCGATTCTGCAAAAAAACATCGCCATAAAGGCCGATTATGTCAATCTTGCCACAGCCATAGAGCCGGCTGAAAATACAGCAATATCTGAATTCTATAAAATTCCGCTCAATGCCGAAAACTTTTTTATGGAGGCCCATGCCAAGCTGCGGCCGGTGGATTTTGCTACTGACGGAATTTTCCTGTGCGGTCTGGCCCATTATCCGAAGGCGATCGATGAAAGCATTGCCCAGGCCATGGCGGCGGCCAGCCGGGCAACGACCATTCTGGCAAAAGATTCCGTACAGATTTCGCCGCTGGTATCTCAGATCGATGCTGAAAAATGTATCGGTTGCGGACTTTGTTCGGAAGTCTGTGCGTTTGCTGCCATCGAGCTGGAGGAGATTGAAGGAAAAGGCTATCGTGCCAAGAATATTTCAGCGTCTTGCAAGGGATGCGGACTTTGTGCGGCGTCGTGCCCGCAACAAGCTATCGATATGCTCCATTTCCGGGATGCACAAATTGTCGCTTCCATTTGTGCCGCGGTTTAAATGGTTAAATCGATAAATAGTCGAATGGTTAATTGGTTAATAAATAAGGAATCGATTTAATATATAAAACAGGTAAGGGTAAGAGGTAAAAGGGTATAGGTTAAGGAATTCTGCTTCACGTTGTGATTCATTATCCATTCCCATTGCCCATAATCCATAACCCATAACCTCTAAATATAAGGTGATATAATGGGAGATTTTGAACCTAAAATCGTTGCTTTTTTGTGCAACTGGTGTGCCTATGCCGGGGCTGATCTGGCCGGCGTTTCACGCTTGCAGTATCCGCCCAGTATCCGAACCGTGCGTGTGATGTGTTCGGGCAGAGTCGATCCGCTGTTCGTGCTGGAAGCATTTAAGGATGGATGTGACGGCGTGCTGGTGGCCGGGTGACATTTCGGTGATTGCCATTACCTGGAAGGTAATGTACAGGCCGAAAAAAAGATTCGTTTAACCCAAAAATTGTTTGATATTGCTGGTATCGGCAAAGATAGGATACACTTGGCGTGGGTGTCATCTGCCGAAGCCCAACGATTTGTGGAGGTCGCTAACACGGTTAACGAATCCGTCAAAGCCCAGGGGAAATTTGATCCAAAAGCGTTTAGCTTTGAGCTGGCTGCAGCAGAGATGACCCTTGCCGGAGAAACACTGAGATGGATGGTGGGAAAGGAAGTCAAAATTACCACCGATGGGGATGTTTACGGACGTAAATGGGATACCGAGAGTTTTGAAACCATTCTCAATGCGGTGCTTGAAAGAGAATATCAGAAGAACTTGATTTATCAAGCTGTGAAAGATGGGTATACTTCCGTCAGAGATATCAACCAAAAGATCGGACTCGATCTTAAGAGAATTTCTTACCTTTTGGCGGATCTGGAAAAGACAAACAAGGTTGAGTTTACAGGAATGAAAGATCGTATACCGGTTTTTGCAGTACTATAAGGATTGACAATTGGAGATTGAAGAGTGAAGAATTTTTCGAATTGATCAATCGACAGTCTTCAATTCATAAGGGAGGAGAAATGACGAACAAAAGCGGGTCGGTTATGGTTGTCGGTGCCGGTATTGCCGGGATGCAAGCTGCACTCGACCTGGCCAATTCAGATTATAAGGTGTATCTGGTAGATAAGTCACCGACCGTTGGTGGAATGATGTCTCGTTTGGACAAGACTTTCCCCACCAATGACTGTGCCATGTGAGTGATCTCGCCAAAACTGGTCGAGGTCGGCCGGCACATAAATATCGATCTGGTGATGTGCAGCGAAGTCAATAGCGTGGAAGGGGAGCCCGGGAACTTTGAGGTTTCACTGGTTAACCATCCCCGGTACATCGATCCCGCTAAATGCACGGGGTGCGGGGAATGCATGAGACATTGTCCGGTGACCGCTGTAAACCAGTACAACATGAAACTGGATGATCGAAGAGCGACATATATCGAGTATGCCCAGGCGGTTCCCCTTGCTTTTGCCATTGACACCGATACCTGTATCGGTTGTGGTCTTTGTGAAAATATGTGTATCGCCAAGGCGATAGAATATGATGATAAGGAGCGTGAAACCAGCCTTAATGTGGGATCCGTTATTGTGGCCGTGGGCAGCCAGGGGTTTGATCCTTCAGGGCTTGATTATCTGGGATATGACAAATACACCAATGTGGTGACCAGTGAAGAATTTGAAAGGATCTTGAGTGCATCGGGACCCTATTTCGGCCATCTGATGCGGCCCCTTGACCGGGAAGAACCCAAAAGTATTGCCTGGCTGCAATGTGTGGGATCCAGGGATGTAAACCGGTGCGGAAACGGATACTGCTCTTCGGTATGCTGTATGTATGCTGTCAAAGAGTCCATGATCGCCAAAGAGCACGTCCATGGAGAGCTCGATTGTGCGGTGTTCAATATGGATATGCGGACATTCGGCAAAGATTATGAAAAATATTATTTGCGCGCCCGGGATAAAGAGGGCGTTCGTTTTATCAAAGCCAGAGTACACAGCATCATCGAAGTACCGGAAACCGGAGATCTGATTATCCAATATGCCGATGAGACCGGAAAGATGAAAGAAGAGACCTTCAGTATGGTGGTGCTATCCGTGGGGCTTCAGGTTCAGCCGGATGCAGCCCAGCTTGCGGAACGTCTCGGCATAGAACTGGACAAATACCATTTTGTGGACAGCAATCCATTTACTCCGGTGGCCACATCACGACCCGGAATTTATACCTGCGGGGTATTGCAGGGGCCAAAGGACATTCCCGGATCGGTGACAGAGGCCAGTGCAGCCGCCTGTTTGGCAGGCGCTGAGCTTGCAGAAGCCAGGGGCACCGACATTCCCAAGGTTGAAGTTCCTGAGGAGATCGATGTTACCGGTCAGGATCCTCGCGTCGGTGTTTTTGTGTGCAATTGCGGCATCAACATCGGCGGGATTGTGGATGTTCCGGCGGTGAAGGAATATGCTGCAACCCTTCCAAGTGTGGTCTATACGGATGAAAACCTGTTTACCTGCAGTCAGGACACCCAGGACAAAATCAAAGAAAAAATTATAGAGCATAACCTCAACCGGGTAGTGGTGGCATCGTGCAGCCCTAAAACCCACGAGGGCATGTTCATGGAAACCCTCGAAGCTTGCGGATTGAACAAGTATCTCTTTGAAATGGCCAACATCCGCAACCAGGACTCATGGATCCATTCCAAGGAACCCGAAATTGCAACCAAAAAGGCCAAAGACCTGGTTCGTATGTCCGTGGCCAGAGCCGCTGCATTGAGAACCCTTCATGAAAAGGTTGTTCCCATTAACAAACAGGCGTTGGTGATCGGAGGCGGTGTGGCGGGAATGAATGCCGCACTCAGTTTGGGCAACCAGGGATTCAATACGGTGTTGGTTGAAAAAGAGGCCGAGCTCGGCGGTTATTCGCGAAAACTTCATCACACCATCGAGGGTGCGGATATCCAAGTTTACCTTAAAAACCTTATTGATGAAACTACCGGCCATGACAAAATTGAAGTATTAACCGGAGCCAAAATAACGGGTTTTGAAGGTTTCAAGGGGAATTTTGCAACAGAGGTAGCGTTAAACTCCGGAGCGGAGAAACGCAGGATTGAGCACGGCGTTTTTATCGTTGCCACCGGAGCCGGGGAATACCGACCCAAGGAATATCTTTACGAAGATGACGATCGGGTGGTGACCCAGGTGGAGCTTTCCGATATGTTAGAAGAAAAAGGCGCTGCCGACCTTGACAGTGTTGTGATGATTCAGTGCGTTGGTTCTCGAAATGATGAGAATGTTGAATGCTCTAGAATCTGCTGCCAGAATGCCGTAAAGAACGCCTTGCACATTAAAAAACTGAATCCGGATACCCAGGTCTATGTGATGTATCGGGATATTCGGACGTATGGACTTCTCGAGGATTATTTTACAGAGGCCAGAGAGCAGGGAGTTATCTTTATCCGTTTTGAAAAGGATGCACCGCCGGATGTTCAAAGCTCGTCCGAAGGAATGCTGGTTACCGTTAAAGATCATATCTTGCAGCAGAACATCGAGATCAGGGCCGATCTTGTGGCTTTAAGCGCCGGGATGGTGGCTGAAGATACCACAGAGGTGAGCCAAG
>Ga0224502_10000106_pt1 | contig 23898 bp, 21 predicted proteins | sample SF_Oct11_sed_USG_5_FD_169104 | JGI IMG/M metagenome (GOLD analysis project Ga0224502, IMG submission 169104) | Sediment microbial communities from San Francisco Bay, California, United States - SF_Oct11_sed_USGS_13 | ecosystem: Environmental > Aquatic > Marine > Sediment | place: USA... | reverse complement strand
CAACGAAAACCTGCACGTGCGACTCAAGGCGCCGCTCATGGCACTGGCCGCCATATTCCTGGTGATTGCGATTCCCTTCGTCTATACGCAGTGGTTGCCATTGGTCTACGTCGGGACGCTGACATCGGAGGCGGTAGAGCTCGAATCGGCCGAGACCGCGTGGCGCAATCTGCGCTCCTTCCCGGGCCATAGCGGCACCGCGGACAACCTGTACCGGAATTTCCTGCAGTCGCGGGCCGCACGAGCGACCGACGTCGACGTCGTCGAGGCCCTCGCGGCATTGGCCGCAGAGCTGCCTCAGGCAGGTAGCCTGCCGGACGAATTGCGCGCCGCGTTCTGGGACAGGCAGGTGCTGTTGGCAATGCGCAGCGAGCAGCGCGATTCGGCGTTGCTCGCCGCGCTGGAGGCACTGCTCCTGTCCACGCCGCAAAGGCGTCATCGGGCGGCGATGCTGGTAGGAGACGATTACCCGCTATTGATAGCTAGCCTGCCAGCGGAGGAGGCTGCGGGGGTTATCTTCGACCCCGGAAACAAGTTGCTGATAACCACCCGGGGATCGAAAGTCCGGCAGTGGTCCCTGACGCCGCAAGGACTGCAGCCCTCCGGAGAATGGACGATTACGGCGCTCGAGGTCTCGCCCCTGGTACGCCGCGTAATCGTGGATCGCGAGAGCAGGGTCAGCCGCGTGGGACTGACGCTCAATATCAGTCATCCACGCCTGGCGGATTTGCGCATCAAGGTCATTGCGCCGTCCGGCCGTGCTGTGGAAGTAGAGACCGGCATGGATCGTGCCTCGAGCAGCGAGGATATCCGGATTCCTTCGAGCCAGCTGCGGGACCTGGTGGGCGAACCTATTAACGGCACCTGGAGTCTCTCGGTTCGCGACGAGGAACTCGGCGTTACCGGACATCTCGTGGGCTGGAACCTCACGCTGAATTCGCAGGGCCTGGTCGAGGATTTCCAGCGCGGATTGCACATAGCGGACCCGGTCGAGCGCGACACCGACAGCATCTGGATAGGCCCCGAGGGCAGATACGCTGTGGCCCGCGCCTTGCAGAGCGACAGTGCGCGCGTATGGGATCTTGCGTTCGCCAAACCCATTCGCGCCGTTGCGGTGAGCCAGAACGAGCAAATAGTCGGGCTCGACAACGGGGCACGTCGCCTGGTGACCGCGACCGTGGAGACGGTGAACGTCTGGGATACGGCGACGGGGGACAGAATCCGGTCGATGAAAGTCGGTGGAGCAAGCTCGAACTCGCGGCTTACGAGAGACGGCCTGCACCTGTTTGCGGAGAGCCGTAGCGACGCCGACACACAATTGGAACTTTGGTCATTAGAAACAGGTGATGTACAGGGCCGCCTCGATATTGCCGGCTCGCCCGCGCTCGTCGCGCTCGATTCCGGCGGCAGGCGCATTGCGGTTGCGGACTTCGATCGAGCTGTTCGCATCTGGGATTTTCAAAGCGGCGAGATGCTCGCGCAGATCGATCTGCCGCTGCAGCCGAGCGCTATCAGTCTCGACGCCGGCGGCAATGTACTCGGTGCGATCTACGGCGAATCCGGCGCCTCGCTCTGGCGCGTTGACCAGCCGGCGCTGCCGATGCTCGAGGAACGCGGCAAAGGTTACTGGCGCCTGGCATTCTCGTCATCCGGGTCCAGCGTTGTTGCCGGAAGACCGCGCAGCGGTTACCAGGTATACCGAACAGAAGACGGGCGGCAGGTGGGCCCGGTGCTCGGCGCAGGCGGCTCCAGTGCATCGAGCCAATTGCTGGCCTTCAGCGCAGACGAGCGCGTGCTGTTGACCGGAGGACCGGATAGTGCCGCCCGATTATGGCGGGTGCCGGGTGAGGTCGCGCCCGTTGCTACGAATGCGGATTCCAGCCATGCGGTGTGGGCGTCCGCGGGCGACGCGGTCGTTGCGGCGACCCCGGATGCCGGCAACCTCGTGATCGGCGACAACGGCGGCCACATCCACGTCTTGCCCGCCGACGTATCCGCCGAGTCTCTCGCCGCCGCGGTAGAAGAGGTCAGCTTCGTGGGTCACGATACGGCGGTGCGTCTGCTGCGAATAAGTGCCGGCGGGCGGCTCGCGGCAAGTGCAGGGGCCGACGACACAGTACGCGTTTGGGACCTTGGTGACGGCAGGCCGCTGCCGTACATGACCGACATGCCGGGCGGGGCGATTGCGGCGCTGGAGTTTTCGCCGGATGCATCGATGCTCGCCGCCGTGAACGCGACCAGGGTTGTGCTGCTCGATACCGAGACCGGGGACGAAATCGTCGAGTTTCCGCTCGGCGAGCCGCATGCCGGCGCCGCATTTGCGAACGACGGCAGGCTCTATCTTGGCAGCAACAGCGGGGTTTTGAGCGTCGCCTCGCGAGATGCGTCCGGCGTCTGGAGTCTGCAACAGCGCTGGCAGGGAGCGTCCGCGATCAAATGGTTGCGAGCGGCGCCACGCGGCAACCACCTGGTCCTCGTAGACCAGGACAACCTGGCCCAGCAATTCAACCTCGAAGAGGGCCGCATAGGTTCGCTGTCCGTCAGTCTCCCGGATAACGTGGAGGACGTGACTTTCAACCCGGCGGGATCGCGTATCTATTTTCGAACCGCGCGCTGGATTCACCGCGCGAGTTCGTCGACCAATGGCCTCATCTGGCTGGACGCGATCTTCGGTCCCAGGCCCGTGCAACGTGGCAGCGTTGTCGTGAGCTCTTCAACGTCGGCGGGCAACGAGATTCACCTGCCGGTCGTACGCGCCGGTTCCGTCTCGCTGGCACGGTTGCGATTCGAATCGAGCGAAACCCCGGGCCTTTTCGGTAACCGGGATGAACTGATCCAGGAGTGGCGCGACAGGCTCGGGATGACAACCGAGGCACGCTGGGGAACCGCTGCGACGGCGGCACCCAGCGTCCCGGAATGACCGAGGCGCTAGCGCCGGTCGCCGCGCAGCGTACGCACGAGGATTTCAAGATTTGCCGCAGTGACATCGCCGGGCATTACGGGCTCACCGATCATGACCGGTACCCTGGCAAAAAGGCGGCCTGGAACCATGCGAATGCTGCCACCCTGGCTGCGGCTGAACCAGCTGCCCCAGAGGTTCTGCAGTCCGACCGGTATGACCGGCACGGGACGGCGCGCAATGACTTTTTCGATGCCCGGGCGGAATCGGTGGATCTCTCCGTCGCTGGTGATGCCACCCTCGGGGAATATGCACACGATATTCCCTGCTTCCAATTCGGCGTCCACTTTCTCGAACGCTTCATTCATCAGCTGCTCGTCTTCTTTCGCTGAAGCGATGGGGATCGCCTTGGCGTGCTGAAACAGGAAGCGCAGCAGGGGCAGCTGGAAAATCTTGTAGTACATGACAAAACGCATCGGCCGGCGTACCGACGCGAGCAGAAGTATCGGGTCCATGTAGCTGACATGGTTGCACACCACGACGGCAGGACCTTTTTCCGGGATATTTTCTGTGCCGCTCGGGCGCACGCGGTAGATCGTGTTGACGAGAATCCACGCGAGAAACCGCATCAGGAATTCGGGCAATAGCGTGTAAATGTAGATCGCTACAACCGCATTCAGCAGCGCCAGTACGATGAACAGCTCGGGTATGGAGAATCCCATTCCCAGCACTGCAATCGACAGTAGTGACGCCACAACCATGAACAGGGCGTTGATGATGTTATTTGCGGCGATGATCCGTGAAAGGTGCGTGCGCTCTGACCTTTGCTGAATGAGGGCGTAAAGTGGGACGCTGTAAAAGCCGCCGAATGCGCCGAGCAGCAAGACGTCGGCGAGTACCCGCAAGCTGCCCGGCCGGGCAATGAATTCGCCGATGTTCGTGACCGGCATTACGGCGGCGACAGGTTGCGCAAAGTACAGGTCGATCGCGAACAGGGTGAGGCCGATCGACCCGAATGGAACCAACCCGAGTTCGATGCGATGACCGGACATGCGTTCGCACAGCAGTGAACCCAGGCCGACTCCGATTGCAAACGAAACGAGTAGAGCTGTCGTAATGGATTCATTGCCGTTCAGAATCACCAGCGTGTAGGCCGGCAGCTGCAAGGTCATCGCCGAGCCAAAAAACCAGAACCACGAGATGCCGAGAATGGAAAGAAAAACGTCGCGCTTTTCGCGCGCAAAACCGACTATCCGCCAGGTCTCCGACCAGGCGTTCCAGTTGATAGTAAGACCCGGGTCCACCGCCCGCGTCTGTGGTATCCGCCGGCTTGCCAGGTATCCGATGATCGCAACGGCGACCAGGCATCCGCCGATCATCGTCTGCGAGTCCGGGTTTACAGCGACGGTAGCGCCGCCCACGATGAGTCCGAGGATGATGGCAATGTAGGTGCCGGCTTCTACCAGCGCGTTGCCGCCGATGAGTTCGTGCGTCTCGAGCTGTTGCGGCAGATAAGCGTACTTCACCGGGCCGAACAAGGTGGACTGGCAACCCATGAGAAACAAGACGAACAGCAGACCAACATAGCTGCCTGACGTGAATGCGATCGCCGCAATAATCATCAGCGTGATTTCGAGCAGCTTGATGCGGCGCATGAGCATAGACTTCTCGTACTTGTCGGCAAACTGTCCGGCGGTGGCCGAAAACAGGAAGAACGGAAGGATGAATAGCGCACCGGCAACGTTTGCGAGTTCGCTATGGTTCATTCCGGCCACGAGCACGCCCTGGAATGTGACAAGGATCACGAGACCGTTACGGAAGATGTTGTCGTTGAGTGCGCCGAGAAACTGCGTGGCGAAGAACGGGGCGAAACGGCGCTGACCGAGTAACCGGAACTGGTTCTGATCTGACACGTGACACGTATCCCGTTGCAATAACGGGCGTCACTATAGCATCGGCAAAAACTGCGAACTCGCACCGCTCATCGGCGTTGACAGCGGTGCTATGATCGCCGCTGTACTGTGCTGAAATCTATACCAATTAGCCAATTTATCCGATTTTGATGATGACATTGCGTCTGACATTCCTGATTAGCGGCATTGCCCTGATTGCGGGCTGCGCCAAACCGCCGCCGCCGAGATCCGTCCAGGAATTCCTGGACAATCCGCTCATGCTGGAGGCGGCGCTGGTCCGTTGCTCCCGCAATCGTTCGGAGACACGCTACGATGCAGAGTGTGTCAATGCCCGAGAGGCCAACAAAGTTGTTGCCGCAAGAGAGGATGCGGAGCGACGCGCCGAGTTCGAGGCCCAGTCCGAGCGCAAGCGGCAGGCACTTCGACGCACGCAGGAGGCGGCGGCCGAAGCACGGCGGCGCGCCACGGAGGCCAAGAAACGGCGCGAAGAGGCCGCCTACCTTGCACAGTTCGGTGAACGGCCGCCCGACGACAGCCAGCAAACAGAGCAACCGGATACCGGCAACGTCCCCATCGCCGTCATTCCGGAGCCCGCTGCAGAAACCGCGGATGCGGTGGACGACGGCTACAGCGAGCCTTTGAGAACACCGGCATCCGACGCGAGCAACGCACCGATTGCCGTGGCCGAGCCAGAGCAAGAACCCGCGCGGGATCTCGACGAGATCCGCGAGGAACTAAAGCGCCGCAACGAAGACTAGTGCGGTGCGCTCAGAGGTTAGGGTCGTAGTACGACTCGCCCGAGTCAATCGTATCGTCCGATTCCCCGGGACCCGGCATACCGAACGTCTGCACGCTGGATTCAGATTCTGCTGCGGGCGCCGATGCGGCCGAGGTTGCCATTCCCGGAGCCTGCGCGAGACGGGTCGTCTGAGCCGTCAACACCTGCACGAAGCGGTTTGCGGCGTCGGGCGCGATATTCGGTGAGCTGGAAAAGATCTGTTCAGGCGTCATGCTCGGCGAACTGTAGAACGCTGCGTTGGCCTTGCGATCCATGGTGACCCCGGAACCGGCGAACGACACGCCCGCGAAGATTCCGCGCGCCCGGGAGTAAGAGACGATCTCGGCCTGGAAGCGGATGTCCGTCGCACCCTCCACGCTGCGGCCCACCGGACCGGCCGCGATGGAAGCGTCCGCACCCAGGGTCAGCTTGCCGTTGGCGATGTTTTCCACGCCACGGTGGGTCTTGAAGACCAGGACGACATCCGTCCTTTGCACGCCGGCCTGGAATCCGAAGCTGCCGCCCGTCAATGTAATGAAAGCCGGATTGCTCCAGGAACCATCGTCCTGCCGCACGACGAGGATGCCCTTGCCACGTCGCGCGCCCAGTCCGAAACCGATCCGCACAACGCTCGGTATGACCGCAACCGCGTAAGCCCGCGCGAGCATTGCCGGTGGAATTCTCTGCTCCGGGATACGAAGGAGCTGGTCGAGTACGTCGGCTGAATCGGCGACGCGCTGTTCCTCTCTGCTGGCGGCAGCCGCCGGAAACGCGAACAGCAATACCGCTACTGCCAGGCAAGCCTGAAGTTGTCTACTACGCATGATTTTTTCCCCTGTCGGAAAAGGCACGCCAGCGCCCGTTCCCTTGAGTGCCCAAATCGCTCAAGGCCTTAATGATACGTCAATTCCGACCGTTACTCACCGATATTACGCGGGCTGACCAACAGCGGCGGCAAGGGAATGTCCAGCGATGCGCAAATCGTGCGTATCAGCCCGGTTTCCGCGGTCGTGACGCGGTTGTCATGGACGGCGACGGCGGTCACGGCCTTTAGAATCAGCTGCCGGCCCTTGCCATTCAGCGTCGTGAGAAGGTCGAGGCTGCGTTCGAGTGCGCGTAGCGTGTAGTGCTCTTTGGACTGATAAGTGTGCTCCCGGGCCCATTTGCCGAAATAGGCCTTGCCGGCGTTGAATGCTTTCTCGCTGCTGGCGGCATCCTCGTGGCCGTAATCTGCAACCACGGTAAGCAGATCGATCGCGGCGTGGCGCAGCTCGCGCCGCGCCGTGCTCCGTGGACCGGGAGAGCGCGCGGGATTCACGGCCTGGCCGATGCTGATGCGCAATACCCGGTAGAAACAGTATTCGTATAGATCGACCCGGCCATCGACGTCGATAAGCCGGCTTGCCAGTTCGACCAGGTACTCGAGCTGTGCGGGCGGCCGCAGCTTGAGCGCCGGAAACGTGATCTCGAGCAATGGCAGGCGATGGTCGGAGCTCATCGAACTCACCTCGTCGTGCAGGCGGGCGACGATCCGCGCGCGCTCGGCGCCGAGCTGCTCCTCGGCAAGCCGCAGTTGCCGTTCGCGGTGCTCGTGTCCCCGATCGATGATCAGTGCGATGACGAGCAGGTAGGCGAGTTCCGCCGAGTGCGCGGCATCGTAGAGCGTTGCCGGTATCGCCTGCCTGAGCTGCCGGGCATAGGCCACGTCCTGTGCGCCCGGATTGCCGGCCGATTCCGCGACGGACTCCGGCAGATCCGCCGGCGGGAGTTCTTGCGCAGGCGCCGCCGCCATCGCGCTCGTTGAGTCTTCTGCCAGCCTGTCGCGCATCGATATCGGCACCACCTCGGGGTAGTCCGACTCGCGGAAGGACGGGTCGAGTGCGCGGATCCTGTCGCCCAGCGGAGGATGGGTTGCAAACAGGCCGGTAAATCGAGCGCCGCTGCCGAACAGCATGTGGCTGATCTCCTCGGGGTCCGCCGCCCTGATATGGGAGGCCTCTTTGTAGCCGCCAATTTTCTTGAGTGCGTTTGCGATGCCGTCCGTCTGCCGCGTGAACTGCACGGCCGATGCATCGGCCAGATACTCGCGCTGGCGCGATACCGCCGCCTTGATGAGACGAGCGAAAAACACACCGATCCAGCCCAGAATTGCCACGCCGAGACCGATTAGCAGCACGACCGGAGCGCCCTTGCCTCGGCGGTTCGATATCAGCCGGCCGTGATAGCCGCCGCGCACGATCATGCGGCCCATAAGGCCGAGGACCAGTATGCCGAACAACACACCCATCAGGCGGATATTCAGGCGCATGTCACCGTTCAGGATGTGGCTGAATTCGTGCGCGATGACACCCTGCAGTTCGTCGCGGTTCAGTAATTCCAGTGTGCCGCGGGTGACAGCGATCGCGGCATCGCCCGGTGAGTAGCCCGCGGCGAAAGCGTTGATGCTGCTTTCCTCCTCGAGAACGTAGATTTCCGGCACCGGGACGCCCGAGGCGATGGCTATCTCCTCGACGACGTTGCGCAAACGCCGCCTCAGCGGATCCGCCACGTCTGCGGGGACCAGCGTACCGCCCATCTGTTGCGCGACCCGGCCACCCCCCGAAGACAGGACCGTTGTCTTGTAGATGCTGGCGCCGATGATGAACAGCGCGGTGATTGCCGCTGTCAAAAGCAACGGTCCCGGATTCGCCACGAGGATTTCCCAGGGCGAATAGCGCTGACCCTCCATGGAGGTGCCGAACAGCGCAAAAGCGACCACCAGCGTTACGCCGAGGACGATAAGCGCAGTCGCGATGAAGTAGACCACGACGAGCCACTGCGTGGCCCGTCGTGCCCGATCCTGCGCGTCAAAAAAATTCAATGCCCGGCAGCGGGATGTCAGGTAAAGGAGACGTCCGGTACGTCGCGTTTCTCCTCGGACTCGATCTCGAGGAAACTCGCCAGCTCGAAGCGGAACATCCCGGCGATGATGTTGTTCGGGAAGTTCTCGGCGGTATTGTTGTAGCCGAGCACGGAGTCGTTGAACGCCTGTCGCGCGAAAGCCACCTTATTCTCAGTGCTTGCCAGCTCTTCCTGGAACTGCATCATGTTTTCATTCGCCTTCAGGTCGGGATAAGCTTCCGAAAGTGCGAAAAGGCGGCCCAGCACGGCGCCGAGGGCACCCTCGGAGGCGCCGAGCTGCTTGATTGCTTCCGCGTTTGCGGGGTCGGCCTTGGCAGCCTGCAGGCTTTGCTGGGCAGCATTGCGGGCATTGATTACGGCTTCCAGGGTCTCTCTTTCATGCTTCATATAGCCCTTGACGGCTTCGACGAGGTTGGGGATCAAGTCGTAGCGGCGCGTCAGCTGAACGTCGATCTGCGCGAACGCGTTCCGGACACGGTTGCGTTCGTTGATCAGCCGGTTGTAAATGCTTATCGTCCAGAACACTATCGCGGCGATGATCGCGAGGAATACCAGGAATGAAGTCACTGTCCCGCTCCTTTTTGAAGAACCCTGGACGCAAGTCTAATGCGTGCGCGCGTGCAAGCCTAGGAATGGCGGTGTTTTTTCTCGTTTCGGCTGCGGCGTGGGCCGAGTGGCGTACCGATGCGCGGCCAAAGATGGGCACGGAAGTCAGCGTCTACTTCTGGCACGCGGACGAGTCCCGGGGAAAAGCCATCATTGAGGAGGTCTTCGCCGAGGTTGATCGCATCAACGCGCTGATGAGTACTTACGTCGAGTCCAGCCGGATTTCAGACATCAACCGGCGTGCCGCCGCCGAACCCGTGTTCGCGGGGGAAGAACTGTTCCAGCTGATCCGCCGCTCGCTCGATATTTCCGTATTGACGCGCGGCGCCTTCGACATCACCTACGATAGCGTGGGCCAGCACTACGACTTCCGTGATCGGCAGCGTCCGGACGAGGCCACGACAGAGGCCGAGCGGCAAAACATCAATTTTCGCTATGTGACCCTGGACACGGGAAAGGGTACGGTGAGTTTCGAGCAACAGGGTGTGCGCATTAACCTCGGTGGCATAGCGAAAGGCTACGTCGTCGAGCGAGGCGTCGACATCCTGCGACAGCACGGCGTGGAGAATGGCGTGGTTACCGCGGGCGGCGATTCACGGCTCCTGGGGGACCGCCGCGGCCGGCCATGGATGATCGGTATTCGTGATCCGCGCGAGGACGGCGAGGTAGCGATCTCGGTGCCGCTGGAAGACGAAGCGATTTCGACATCCGGTGACTACGAACGCTATTTCGACGAAGACGGCATCCGCTATCACCATATTATAAGGCCGAGTTCGGGCCGGCCGGTCGAGGGTGTTCACAGTGCGACGGTGTTCGGACCCGATGCGGTCATGACGGACGCGCTCTCGACGTCCGTTTTCGTGATGGGCGTTGACGAGGGACTGAAACTGATCGGATGCCTGCCGGACTACGAAGCGATCGTCATCGACGCGGATGAACAGATCTACTACTCGACCGGACTGGCGGACCCCGCCTCGGCCGACGCGGAGTCATCGTCGTTAGCTCCCGCCCCGGGAACCTGCTGACATGAGCGGCTGCGACTTGTCGCAAAAAAACACCCGAAATGTCGCCGAAAGGCGACGACTTTTCACTTTAAATTCAGCTTGATACGCCTATCATAGGGTGTCCGTACAGAGACCTTGCGAGGACTCCGGATACGGCCCCGTGGCAGGTACGCCAACGTGCCTGAAACGGCGGGCACAGGCATCGATTTGACGTAATCTGCACCCGTTACGCTGACGGCCTGCCTGTAGCAAACAAGGCGCCATACGACGATTTGGGCTCGAATCGGTCATTTGCCGCGGATACGGCGGCGGCGATTATGTTGAGAGTATTCGGGGCAATTGTGACGATAATCACGGCCCTCGAGGGGCCTGACTGTCACCATTCCGAATCGATCGGCGCCACGCGCCGCGGCGGCGCGGGCAGGCGAGCGTGCATGCCTGTACAGAACATGGATGGAACATCGCGGGTAATACAAGGAAAGAAATCATGAAGATCAGAAACTTGCTAGCGGGTCTCGTATTCAGCGTGTTTGCAGCCAGCAGCCTGGCCTCTTCCGGCCTGGCAGGGCAGCCGGCGCCCGATTTCGCGCTGAAGAGTTCGTCCGGCGAAAACCTGCGGCTCTCGGAGTACCGCGGCGACGTCGTAATGATCAACTTCTGGGCCACGTGGTGCGGCCCCTGCAGGCAGGAAATGCCGCTGCTCGATGAGCTGTATTCACGCTACCAGCGCGTTGGCTTCAACCTGCTCGGCGTCAATATCGACGACGATTCGGGCCGCGCGATGAACATGATCAACGAACTCGGCGTCAGTTTCCCCGTGTTGTTCGACGCGACCAAGGAAGTCAGCCGACTTTACCAGGTGGATGCGATGCCGGTTACGGTCATCGTCGATCGTGAAGGCAACATCCGCCACGTACACCAGGGCTACAAGCCGGGTTACGAGCAGAAATATCTCGACCAGATACGCGCGCTGTTGCGCGAGTGATCCTGGACGGCCGGCAGGAGAGATAAGGTGACAAGAAATCTATTGATGAGTCTCACGGCGAGCCTGGCGCTCGCCATCGCGGTCCCGGCGCTGGCGCAGGAGGCCGCGTCGCCGGATGCTGATGCCGCGTCGCGCAACCAGTTCCGGCAACTCGATCAGGACGTGCAGTCGCTGAAGAAAGAGGTGCTGGACCTGAACCGCGACCTGTTCCTGCTCGAGGAAGAACTCCTTTTTCCGGCAAATTCGCAGGTGGCGTTTTTCATATCGATGGACGTCGGCGAGTACTTCAAGCTGGACTCGGTGAGTCTCAAGATCGACGGCAAGGAAGTGGCTAACTACCTGTACACGGACCGCGAAGCCGGGTCGCTGCTGCGAGGTGGCGTACACCGCGTGCATATGGCCAACCTGAAGTCCGGCGACCACGAACTTGTTGCAATATTTACGGGCCAGGGGCCGCAATCGCGGGAGTACCGGCGCGGCGCAACGATGAATTTCTCGAAAGGCATCGGCGCCAAGTATGTCGAGCTCGAGATATCCGACCGGGTCAAGAAACAGCAGCCGGAATTCGTCATCAAGGAATGGGAGTGATTATTGATCACTCGCCACGTCATCGTAGTCTGCTGTTTTCTGATCCTGGCGTCCCTGGCGCCGGCGGGGCCGGTTTTTGCCGGCAAGGATGACCCCGAGCCCATCGTCGTAGAGGAGCCGCATTACGGCGAGATCCTCTTCTACTTCTACCAGGAAGACTATTTTCCGGCGATCGTACGGCTGCTGGCAGCACAGCAGCAGGGTCAGCTCGAGCAGCATTCCGCCCAGGCCGATCTGCTCAAGGGCGGCCTGTACCTCTCCTACGGGCACCACCTGGAGGCGGCGGAGATCTTTGAGCGCCTGCTGGCGGACAACGTCAATCCGGAGATTCGGGACCGGACCTGGTTCTTCCTGGCAAAAATCTGGCGCCAGCGCGGCTACCTCGACAAGGCGCAACGGGCCCTCGACAACATCGGCGACGAACTGCCCGAAGATGTCCGGCGCGAGGCGACGATGCTGCAGGCCCAGTTGCTGATCGACGGTGGCGAATATGACCTGGCAATTGCGCTCTTGCAGGATTGGAAAGGCAAGACCGAGTGGTCGCGCTACGCGCAGTTCAATCTCGGTGTCGCCCTCGTGCGCAGCGGCCGCATGGATGAGGCGAGCAAGATCCTCGAAGAGCTTGGCGACATCGATCCCTGGAACGAGGAGCTTACGTCCCTGCGAGACAAGGCCAACCTGGCGCTCGGTTACGCGTTGCTGCAGTCGGGACAGCCTCATGCAGCGAAACCACTGCTGCAGCGCGTCAGGCTCGAGGGACCGTTTTCGAACAAGGCCTTGCTCGGTGTCGGTTGGGCCGATGCGGAGCTCGACAGGTATCAGAGGGCTCTCGTGCCGTGGATGGAATTGCGCGGACGGAACCTCCTCGATCCGGCGGTTCAGGAATCCATGCTTGCGATTCCCTATGCCCTGGCCCAGCTTGATTCGATCAGCCAGGCTGCCGATCATTATGTGAACGCCATCGAGGCGTTTTACGAGGAATCCAGCCGCATCGATCGCACGATCAGTCACATCGAGTCGGGCCGCTTCTTCGACGAATTCATTAGCGATGATCCGCTGGACAGCACCGGGTGGTACTGGCGGATGGAAGTGCTTCCCGAGGGTCCGCAGGCGCGCTACCTGTTTCACCTCCTGGCGACACACGAATTCCAGGAGGGCCTGAAGAATTACCGCGACCTGAATTATCTCTGGAACAACCTCGACCGCTGGCAGCAAAGTGTCGAGGTCTACGCCAACATGCTCGAAACGCGCCGCCTCGCTTACGAGGAGCGCCTGCCGCGGGTACAGGAAACGCTGTCGCGATCGGATATCGACGGCATGGTGCAGCGCAAGCTGGAGTTCGATGCATTACTCAACGATATCGAACAAAGTGGCGACTGGCTGGCGCTGGCCACCAAACGCGAATTCGAGATGTGGGGCGAGATTACGAGCCTCGAGAAGACGCCGGCGCTGTCTGCGGATATTCCCGAGGCGGACGAAGTCCGGGACAAGATCGAACTGCTGAAAGGCGTGCTGCAGTGGGGTCTCGAGAAAGACTTCAGCGAGCGCCTGTGGCGCATACGCCGGGATCTTCGTGAAACCGGTGAAGCTCTCGTGGAGACACAGCGTGCGCGCCGCCAGGTCGACGACTCCATGCAAAAACAGCCGCTGGAATTCCGTGCCTTCGATGATCGTGTGTACGGGCTGGAGCCGCGCATCGAGACGATGAAAATGCGTGTCGGCGACGCGATGGCCGAGCAGCGCGCATTCCTGCGCGCGATCGCGGTCGGCGAGCTTCAGGCGCAGCAGGGACGCCTCGACACCTACACGGTGCAGGCCCGTTTTGCGCTCGCCGCGATTTATGATCGTGCGTCAACGATTACCGAGGCAGCGGTCAAATGAGGTTGCGCAAAACGACTCTGGCCGTTGCCGGCGCCGGGTTGCTTTTTGCGGCAACGGCTGGCGCCGACGTAAAGAAAAAGGACACGATCAAGAGCCTCGAGAAAGAGAGCGTCGAAATCCGCCCGGGCAAGGTCATCATGAACAGTTCCGACCTGGCCCGCGACAATTATCGGGAGTTTCTCGACCTCGTTGCGGACGATCCTTCGCTCAGCGCCGAGGCCATGCGGCGCCTGGGCGACCTGGAGCTCGAAGCGAGCGAAGCGGCGCAGCTCGCCGAAAATATCGACAGTCTGGAGACGGCGAGTTACAACAATGCCGTCGGTCTCTACCAGCGCCTGCTGGAGGCATATCCGAGTTACCGTCGCAATGACACAGTGCTGTACCAGCTGGCACGTGCGTACGAGATCGGCGGACGCACGGACGACGCGCTGGACGTGCTGGAAGAACTGGTGGTCAAGTATCCTGCGACGCCCTTGATCGATGAGGTTCAGTTCCGTCGCGGTGAAATGCTGTTTCTCCGCAAGCGATATAACGATGCCGAGCAGGCATACCGGAAAGTCGTCGAATACGGTGACGAATCGCGATTCTACCAGCAGTCTCTATACAAACTGGGTTGGTCGCAGTTCAAGCTTGCGTGGCACGAAGACAGTCTGAATGCGTTCTTCGAACTGCTCGATCGCAAGATTGGCGATGTCGAACTCCAGGACGGAGAAGACCGGCTGGCGGCTCTGAGTCGCGCCGAGCAGGAACTCATCGAGGATACATTTCGGGTTCTCTCGCTCAGCTTTTCGTACATGTCCGGTGCCGGGAGCATCGACGAATTCTTCGACGAGCGCGGTCAACCCGCGTATGCCTACGTGATCTACATGAACCTCGGTGATCTCTATCTCGACAAGGAACGCTACGTCGATGCTGCCGAGACGTACGAGGCATTCGTCGACCTCGATCCGTTCCACCCGAAGGCGCCGCTGCTGCAGGTCGAAGTAATCGAGGCGTACAAGCGCGGTGGATTTCCCAGCCTCGTGCTCGAGGGCAAGAAAGGTTTCGTCGAGCGTTATGGCATGGACGGCGATTTCTGGGTGCGCAACCCGCGCGAACAGAACAATGCCGTTGCTGCGCACCTGAAAGCAAACCTGACCGATCTGGCGCAGTACTACCACGCCGAGGCCCAGGAAGAGGGCAAGCGCAGCGACTACCAGGAGGCGGCCCGCTGGTATCGCAAGTACCTGGCGTATTTCCCGGGCGAAGCGGACACGGCGAACACCAACTTCCTGCTCGCGGAAATCCTGTTCGAGAGCCAGGACTTCGCGGAGGCAAAAACGGAGTATGAGCGCACGGCATACGCCTATCCCATGCATGAAAAGTCTGCCGAGGCCGGATACGCGGCACTGCTCGCGTATCGGCAGCACGAACAAGCGCTGGAAGGTGCGGAGAAGACCGCCTGGCACCGGGAGTACCTGGACAGCGGCCTGCGATTCGCCGACACCTACCCTGAACATCCGGAATCGGGAACCGTGCTGACGACAGTGGCCGAGGATCTTTTTGCGCAGAATCAGTTCGACCTTGCGATCGCGGTTGGCCAAACCGTCATCGCCAAGCAACCGCCGGTCGAGCCGCAGCTGGCGCGCACTGCATGGACCGTGGTTGCGCATTCGCACTTCGACCTCGGCAACTTTGCGGATGCGGAAACGGCGTATTACAGCCTGCGCGGTCTGACACCGGTTGACGATGCGGAGGCGTCGAACGCGGTGAAGGAACGGATTGCATCGTCTATCTACAAGCAGGGCGAGCAGGCGAGGGACGCGGGCGACATGGAGACTGCGGTGGCCCATTTCACCCGCCTCGGGCAGGCCGTGCCCGATTCGAACATTCGTGCAACCGCGGAATACGATGCGGCTGCCGCACTGATCAACATGGCCGCCTGGGACCGCGCCGCCGGCATGCTGGAACAGTATCGCCGGAACTACCCGGACAGCGAGTTTGCCGACGACATTTCGCAAAAGCTGGCCGTGACGTATATGGAAACCGGCCGCGGCGCGCAGGCAGCCGCCGAGTTCGAGCGAATTGCCGTCGCTCCGAGCAGCAGTGACGAGGTACGGCGCGAGGCGCTCTGGAAATCGGCGGAGCTGTACGAGGCGGGCGGCATCGTCGCCAGTGAAAAGCGCGTGCTCGAGAGTATTGTCGAGCGCTATCCGGACCCGTTGTCCGAATCGATCGAAGCCCGGTATCGCCTGCTGGAGATCGCCGAGGCCCAGGGCAACAGCGCCGAGGTCACCGCGCGTCTGAACGACATGATCGATGTCGATGCGCGCGCCGGCGCGCAGCGCAGCGATCGCACTCGGTACCTGGCCGCGAAAGCGTCGGTGCGTCTTGCCGAGCCGGCACGCAAGCGATTCGAGGTGGTGCAGCTCACGCAGCCACTCGCGGAGAGCATGAAGCTCAAGCGAGCGCTTATGGAGGACGTCATCGAGGCATACACCGATGCTGCCGAATACGGGGTCGCGGAAGTCACGACCGAGTCCACGTTCCGCCTGGCGCAGGTGTATGAGTCGTTTGCCGGCGACGTGATGGATTCAGAACGGCCGCAAGACCTGGATGCCGATGCCCTGGAGCAGTACGAGCTGCTCCTCGAGGAGCAGGTATTCCCGATCGAGGAGAAGGCGATTGAGCTGTACAAGGCGAATACCGATCGTGCGCCCGAGGGTATCTGGGACGAATGGGTCGAGAGAAGTTTCAACCGGCTGGCAGGCCTGTTGCCGGCGCGTTACGCGAAACTGGAGCGCAGCGAAGATGTGGTTACAGCGCTTTACTGACAAAGCCGTCCTGCGGCTGACCTTGCTGGGCCTTGCGCTCGCGGTCTCGGGTTGTGCATCGAACGGCCCCAAATCGGACGGTGCCGACCGCGGCCGGGCCGAGCAATCGGCTGCGGGTGATCCGCGGGCAGCCGAGGTGCCGCCGGAAGCCCTTACGATGTACGAGCAGGCGGTCGCCGTGATGGCATCCGGCGATTTTCTCGACGCCGAACTCCGGTTCAAGGAATTCCTGCTGCAGTATCCCGGCTATCCGGGCGCGCATGTCAATCTGGCGATCATTCACGCGACCAACAACAACTACGACAATGCGAGAGCGGCGGTGGACGCGGCGCTTGCAATAGACCCCGAATATGCGCCGGCGCTGAATCAGCTCGGCATGCTACATCGCAGAAATGGCAATTTTCTGGAGGCAGAGGCCGCATATTTGAAGGCCGTCACAGCGAACCCGGATTATGCCTTGGCACACTACAACCTGGGCGTCCTCAACGAGCTCTACCTGCAGCAGCTGGATTCTGCATTGCAGCATTTCGAGCGCTACCAGGCGATCGTCGGGGGTGATGAGCAGGTCGAGAAATGGATCGCCGATCTGCAGCGTCGCGTTTCGGCGGCTCAGCGCACGGCCAACATAGCGGAATGAAATGTATGAGAGCTGATGGACGCAATCTGATCAAGGCCGGGATCGTGGTCGCAACCTCGCTGGCAACGCTGGCGGCGTTCGCGCAGGAGGCGGTCGACGAACTCGAGCCGGCCGTGGATACATCCGCGGTTTTCGATGAGGCCGAAGCACTGGAGCCGGCCGTCGATACGTCGGCCGCTGCGAGCGACACGGCTATTGCGGAGCCCGCAGAAGTCGGGGCGGTCGTTGCGCAGGACGTTACGCGGCGAGAATCGTATGGCGGGGTGATGGACGAGATGACCCTGGGCCGGACCGAAATCACCGGCAACCAGGAACTGCCAAAGGTGCTTTATATCGTGCCCTGGCAAAAGGCGCAGCCGGGCGAACTGACGGGCCGACCCGTCAATACCTTGCTCGACGAGGTGCTGGCGCCAGTGGATCGGGAAGAGTTTACGCGGCAGGTCGACTATTACGGCGATCTGTACGGTGACGAAGAGTAGGAGCGCGCCTCGGCGCGCGATTTGATCGAAGAGGAGCAATCAAATGGGCACTTTAGTGCGGTTTTTCCAGGATGGCGGTGCATTCATGTACCCGATCCTGTTCGTATTCGCGTTCGGCGTCGCAATCGCCATCGAACGCTGGATGTATCTGACAATATCAGGGGCAAGCAACCGGGCCCTTTGGAAGAAGATCGTGCCGTTTCTCAAGGCCGGCAACTTCCAGGAAGCAGCCGCTCATACAGGAAAGTCGAAAGCGGCGATCGGTTCGATACTTACCTACGGCCTTTACCGCGTGAAATCAGCGCGCCGTCGCGACGATATCGAGAAGGCGATGGAAGAGAGCCTCATGGAGGTATTGCCGCGTCTCGAGAAGCGCACGCATTATCTCGCGACGCTCGCCAACATCGCGACGCTACTCGGCCTGCTCGGCACGATCATCGGGCTGATCCGGGCATTCACGGCGGTATCGAATGCGAACCCGGCAGACAAGGCCGACCTGCTGTCCGCCAGTATTTCCGTCGCGATGAACACGACGGCATTCGGCCTGATGGCTGCTATCCCGTTGTTGCTGGTGCACGCGCTGCTGCAGACGAAAACCAACCAGCTCGTAGACAGCCTCGAGATGGCCAGCGTCAAGTTTCTGAACGCCGTCACCGAAAGGCAGCTTAAAGGCGCCGGAGCGTAGTCATGATTCGCAGCCGCAGGAGCGGCCGTCGCAACGTAGAGACGGCTGAGCTCAACATCACGGCATTCATGAACCTGATGGTGATCCTGGTTCCGTTTCTGCTGATTACGGCGGTGTTTTCGCGTTTGGCAGTTCTCGAACTGAATCTGCCAGGCTCCTCTAGCGAGCCCGTCGAACCGCAGGAACAGGTGTTCCAGCTCGAAGTCATCATCAGAGTCGACAAGATCGAAGTCGGCGACCGTAACCAGGGTCTGATCGGTGTCTATCCGAATACAGACGATGGTTACGACTACGAAGCGCTGAGCAGCAAACTGTCCGAGCTCAAGAATCGATATCCGACGAAGACGGATGCATCGATTTTGCTGGAGCAGGATATTCATTACGACACGCTCGTCCAGGTGATGGACCGGGTGAGAATCGTGGAACGAGTCGACGAGGACGAGCAGTCCGTCAAGCGCTTCGACCTGTTCCCTGACATTTCGATCGGTGACGCGCCGGTCAGCGAGGGAGGTGCATAGAAATGGTCAAGTCAGGCCGCGCCAAGCGGATGGACAAGCACCACAAGCGCCACAGGCAAAGCGTGGCACTCAACCTCGTCTCGCTGATGGACATCTTCACGATCCTGGTGTTCTTCCTGCTCGTCAATTCGTCGGACGTGGAAACGCTGCCGAATGCGAAGGACCTGCAGCTGCCGGAGTCGATCGCCGAAGAGAAGGCCCGGGAAACCGTCGTCATTCTCATAGGGGAAGAGGACATCATCGTACAGGGAACGCCCGTCGCGAAGATCGACGACGTCATGGCTATCAAGGGCAATGACATTCCTGCGCTTCGCGAAGCGCTGTTGTCCCAGAACGACCGGGTCTTGCGCCGCGAGGCGAACGAAGACATCGCCAGTCGTGAGGTGACGATCATGGGTGACAAGGAAATTCCGTACCGGCTCCTCAAGAAGGTCATGGCGACCTGCACGCGATCGGATTACGGACAGATTTCGCTCGCCGTCCTGCAGAAGAGCTCTGACAAGCTCGACAAGCTGCAGGCGGCACGTTAAGGGCGGCGCTAGGGAAGCGCGAGAGAGTATTAGGAGAAACGGCTTTGGATTTACCGTTTTACAGAGAATATGAGCTGCCGTGGACAACGGGCAGAGGCCAGGAAAAACGTTTCCAGCGCCTGCTCGGCGTCACGTTCCTGATTGCTTTCGTCCTCAGTATCGTCTGGCCGTTCATCCCGGTCCCGGAACCGGACCCGACGGAGATCATCGAGATTCCGCCCCGCATCGCGCAGCTGATGCTCGAGGAAAAACCGCTACCGCCGCCGCCACCGCCGGAACCCGAGCCGGAGGAACCCGAGCCCGAAGAGGAACCCGAGCCCGAGCAGGTCGCAGAGACCGAGCCAGAGCCAGAGCCGGAACCGACGCCCGAACCGCCGCCGGAGCCCGAGCCCACTCGCGAGGAAGTCGCGCGTGAAAAGGCACAGGCTGCGCTGATGCCGTTCGCCGAGGACCTTGCCGATCTTGTCGACAAGGACCTGATGGAATCGGTCGACGACCGGCAGTTGACGGCAACCGTGGGACAGTCGCAACGAAACGAGCGCTCGATGATAACGTCCAAGGTGGGCGCCGCTTCGGGCGGCATCAATACCGCGACCATGAGCCGTAATACCGGCGGCACCGGAATCGCCGCTCGTACGACCACGAAGGTGGAAAGCCCCGTTGCAGGGATCGAGCAGCAGTCGGCCGGCGGCGCACGCCGCACCGGTACCAGCGGTAAGGCGTCGCGCTCGCGCGAGGAAATCGAACTCGTGTTCGACAAGAACAAGGGCGCGATTTTCGCACTCTACAATCGTGCGCTGCGCGCCGATCCGACGCTCGAAGGCAAGCTGGTCCTCCGCCTCACGATCGCGCCGACGGGTGAGGTGACGTTCTGCGAGGTCGTGTCGAGTGAACTGGGCGATGCAGAACTCGAGCGCAAGCTGGTATTGCGCGTCAAGCAGTTCCGGTTCCAGTCCAGGGACGTCGAGCCGATCACGACCACCAAGCCAATAGACTTCTTCCCCGCCTGACCCCGCAGTCTGGCCTGACGGCACCAGGTTCCGTATTCTCGGGGGCACCCGGGAACCTGCCAGGAACAAGCCGTGTTGCGAGCACTGATCATTTGCCTGACCGCATTGGCTGCCGTCGTGCCGGCCCGCGCCGACGTTTCGATCGATCGTCTCATCGAGGACGCCGGCCTGCGGGAGAACTCCATTGCCAGCCGCGATCTCGAGGGCTGGAGACCACCACAGAAGCTCATCGTCCGGGACGAAGGAGATCTCGTCGCGGCGCTACAGGAGGAATTTCCGGGTGTGGCATTTGTCCCGGCGCCCTCGGTCGATGTCGCCAGGGCAGAAGCTGGTGATGCCGACGCGATCATCGGCTACTGCAGCGAGGATATCGTCGCTGCGGCCGGCGCACTGGTGTGGATCCAGATTTTCAGCGCGGGCGCGGAGCGCTGTCTTACGGTCGAAGGCGTCGCGAGCGGCAAGATTCTGCTGACGAACATGCAGAAGATGGCGTCGCCCGTCATCGGCGAGCATGCCGTTGCCATGATGCTGAGCCTGACTCGAGGACTGACGCAGCAGGCCAAGACCATGCCTGAAGGCAACTGGAACCGATCGATCGGCGACGAAATCGGCATGCTGTCCGTTGACGGCAAGACGGTGCTGGTTGTCGGGCTCGGCGGCATCGGCAGGGCTGCAGCCAAAAGGGCCGCGGCGCTCGGCATGCGCGTAATCGCGACGCGCAACAGCTCGAGGTCGGGACCGGACTATGTTGACTACGTTGGTCTCTCGGACGAACTGTTCGAGCTGGCTGCACAGGCGGACGTGGTCATCAACGCGCTGCCGCTGACGGCGGAGACCCGGGGCCTGTTCGACAGGGCCTTCTTCGACGCCGTCAAGCCGGGCGTTTTCTTCGTCAACGTTGCGCGCGGCGCAAGCGTCGTAACGGATGATCTCGTCGCCGCGCTCGCCGACGGGCGTGTCGCTGGTGCGGGCCTGGATGTTACGGATCCCGAGCCACTGCCGCCGGATCATCCGTTGTGGCGCATGCCGAACGTCATCATTACGCCGCACATTGCCTGGTACGGCAACAACAGGGAGCGGCGGACAGCGCTTACTGGAGAGAATATCCGCAGATTCATTGCGGGGGACCGATTGCTGAACGTCGTGGATCCCGCGCGGGGTTACTGATCGCCAGTCCGGCTAGCGGCAGAGCTTGCTGCGTCTGCGCTTGAGCTTGCGCAGTTTGGTCTCGTATTTCTCGCCCTGCGAGCGGGAGTAGCCTGCGCGCATCCGCGCCTCGATCTCCCGGATCGCCTGCTTGGCCTCCTCGCACGCAAGCGCGTCGCAGTCGGGCTTCGCATTGCCCTGCGCCGATAGTACGAGCAGAGCCATTGCACTGATCCACGCTTTTGCCATACCGCGGTCCTCCATGTCGTCCCGTTTATACTGCGACGACAATGGAACTGCCGCCGCAGAAAACATGTAATTCAACGACAAATATGAGCAAGCAAGAGACCAGTCGCGAAAACGTGGAGGTGTCGCAGGGATTCCCGCCGATAGCGCGAGAGGATGCGCGGGTGCTGATTCTCGGCAGCCTGCCCAGCGAGGCGTCGCTGCGGGCACGGGAGTATTATGCGCATCCGCAGAACGCATTCTGGAAGATAATGCATGTCATCGCCGGCGCTACGGGCGACTATGCCTCGCGTTGCGGGTCGCTGCAGGAGCGTGGTATTGCCGTCTGGGATGTCTTGTCGAGTTCCGTGCGCCCCGGCAGTCTCGACGCTGATATCGACATGACGGCTGCGGTGCCCAACGATTTCGTGCAATTCCTTGCCGGCCACGAACACATTCGCCTTGTGTGTTTCAACGGCAGGAAGGCACAGCAGATGTTCCAGCGGTGGGTGCGATCCTCGCTGCCGGAATTCGGGCTCGAATTTGTGCTGTTGCCGTCAACGAGTCCCGCGCACGCTTCGGTGACGCTTGCCGAAAAGCTGGAGATCTGGCGTGGCATAATCGAGCCGGGACTGACGGGGGACAGTGACGATCGGTTACTTGGCCCTGGGAACGAATCGCAATGATGAGGCGGCGCTGGTTCTGTGGTTTATGCTGGGACGCGTGCTATTGCGGGCCGCGGGTTTCTGGCGCCACCCGGCTCAGAGTGCGCCGTCGCCCGTCTCCCCGGTACGGATTCGCCAGACCTGGTCCAGCGGTGTAACGAAGATTTTGCCGTCACCGACCTTGCCGGTCTTGGCGCTGTCGATGATGGCTTCCACGGTCCGCTCCACCAGGTCGTCCGGAACGGCGACCTCGATCTTTGCCTTCGGCAGAAAATCGACGACGTACTCGGCGCCGCGATACAGCTCGGTGTGGCCGCGCTGACGTCCGAATCCCTTGACCTCGCTGACCGTCATTCCCTGGATGCCGACTTCGCTCAGGGCGTTGCGAACGTCGTCGAGGCGAAATGGCTTTACTATCGCGGTGACCAGTTTCATACAATTTCTCTCTGCGCCGAATTGCCTGTCTATGCTAGCAATACGCTACGGCTAAGTGTACAACTGAAAAGACTGAATCGGTGCTTGCGAGGGGTCCATGCAGGCGGTCGTTGCGCTGTTGAAGGAACCAAGAGGCTTGCTCATGAACGGCGGCGCGCTGCTCTATGCCGTCGCGGGTTACTTTGCCGGTTTTGCCGGTCTGTTTCACCAATCCTGGGGTGTGAATGCCGCGGCAACCTTGTTGCTCGCGCATGCGATGGTTGTCGCTGCCTACCTGATCCACGAGTGCGGGCACAACCTCGTGTTCAAACACAGCCGACACAACGCGGCCCTCGGCCGCGCGATGAGCTGGCTTTGCGGCGCGTCCTACGGCACCTATGAGGATATGCGTTACAAGCACTTCAGGCACCACGTCGACAACGACGACGTCGTCTGGTTCGAATATGACAGGTTCTTCGAGAAACATCCGCTGATCCTGCGGTTCGTTCAGGGCCTCGAGTGGTTCTACATTCCCGCGCACGACCTCGTCATGCACTTCGTGATGGTGTTCACCTCGTTCATCATCCCGCAACGCCGCAGCCAGAGGCGCCGCAACGTCATGGTCATCCTGGTCCGGGGCGGCATATTCGCCGCGTTGTTGCTCATCGTTCCGAAGGTGGCGATCCTGTATGCGGTCGCCTACCTGGTCATGATGCACGTGCTGCGTTTCATGGACATGCTGCAGCACGACTACCCGCATAACCCTACGTTGTTCGATTACGTCGAGCCGCCCCACAAAGGCGACAGCGACTGGGAGCAGCAGCACACCTTCAGCAATCCTGTCTCGATCGAATATCCGAGGCTCAACTGGTTGACGCTCAACTTCGGTTATCACAACGCACATCACGCGGATATGAACGTACCCTGGTACCGGCTGCCCGAACTGCACCGCAAGGTCACCGGTGACGATCCCGCGCGTGTGATTCCGTTCCGGTCGCAGCTGAAGTTGTACCATCGAAACCGCCTGTTGCGCGTCCACAATCCGCAGCCGGCAGACTATCCGAAGGGCGACGACTACTTGCTCCTTGCGCGTGCCGGTGAAGGCCCGATAGGCGGCAACGCGGCATCCTTTCTTACTTCTTTCTGATGCGACGACCCTATGAGTGAGCAAACAGGCAAGATCGGCCGGATCGATATCACCGTGGACACTGCGGCGACGCT
>Ga0224502_10000105_pt1 | contig 23919 bp, 26 predicted proteins | sample SF_Oct11_sed_USG_5_FD_169104 | JGI IMG/M metagenome (GOLD analysis project Ga0224502, IMG submission 169104) | Sediment microbial communities from San Francisco Bay, California, United States - SF_Oct11_sed_USGS_13 | ecosystem: Environmental > Aquatic > Marine > Sediment | place: USA... | reverse complement strand
TCTTATTCGCGAATACGATAAGGCAGGTATTCAAGCAAGAGTAATAGGTGAAATTGTGCCTCCTGAGGTAGGACTACAATTGCAAGAAGCGGAAGGGGATGTGAGACCTCTGCCCGAATTCGTTGTGGATGAAATAACGAAACTGTACAAGTGATTAATTCAAATTGCGAATTGCGGAATTTAAATTAAATTCTTGATTTGTAGCTTATTCAACATCGAAAACCTGGTCCTCAGGGCCAGTCCCAGATCCCGCCTTGCGGGGGTCAGAGTTGAATGGCTTTGCCGGTAAAGAAGGAATAGAAATCTCAAATCACAAAGACTGAGGTTTCAGTGTTTTTGTTTTTCTTCCCTGACACCTGACACCCGACACCTGAAACCCTGAGATTTCTCCTTCGGAGTCCCCACCCTCTGGGCGGGGCCCCGGTTTGGTACTTGGAATTTGATATTTTGCGATGCTCCATCACTCCATCATTCCATTTCTCCAATTGGGTATAGAAAAAAAACACTCTCTTTTTCTGGAGTGGATGAGAGGATACAATAACAGAAACCAATAAAATGAGATATCTCAATGATTTTCAATATATATGGATTGGCACAACCCTTGCTGTCTCACCCCGGTATCTTCAAACCACTGGGACAGGAGCGAGATACATGGCGAAGTCGCGGGGTGGAAGGGAAATGAAGAGTGAGCAAGGGCAAGGGGCACCAGAAATTAAACTACCGGTATTTTACAACAAAGGGGGGAGGCGGGTGGAAGCTAATGGAACTCGCTTTTCACCCAAGGGCTGCGTTATCTACACTAATATCCCTCACAACTGTGGCACTTCATTCTCCCTAAGGATTACCAATCCGCACTCCAATAAGACCATCCAGGTAGACAGCTCAGTCATCCTGCGGAAGCGTTTTGATAGCGCCAAGAAATGGGGCATGGTGGTTCGATTTATGAACTTGAGCAAGAGCGAAAAGGATGAGATCGACGAAATCCTTTCCCAGGCGACAGCGATCCCAAAAACAGCAGGCGAATCGAAATACCTGAAAACCCCAATTGGTCAGGCGATCTTGCGTTATTTCAACCTTAAGAAGTTGACCGAATAATTTAACCCGAATGTTTCACGAAACGGTTGCTGCGACCGCGGATATGGTCGTCCTTCCGGGCGTCCTCGGGCCTCGAATCCTGCGACGTACTATTCAAGTACGTCTCGGGTCCGAGTCCCTGCGGTTACCCGGTGGCACGCCCATCTTCACGATCTCGCAACACCGTTTCGTGAAACATTCGGATTTTAACCCGCACATTTGTGAAACATGCGGGTTAACAGTGTAATCCCACAGAGTGATCCCAGATCCCGCCTTGCGGGGGTCAGACTTCAATGGGTTTGCCGGTAAAGATTGCGAGCTGTTTTGGAGTACTGGAGTTTATGAAATCCCAAACTCCAAGCACCAAATTACAAACAAATCTCAAATTCCAATATCAAATGACCGAAACAGGTTTGTAATTTTGAAACTGGGGACCCGCCTGCAGGGTGGGGAGTCCAAGCGAAGCGCGGACAATTTTGGTCATTGTTATTTGTTTGATATTTGTGATTTGGAATTTTTAGTCACTTCAGCAGACTGCCGCAAGAGGGGAAAGACCATTGAAGCCCCCTCAGGGGGCAGCACAAAGACGGGTCCTTTGGGCCCGGATTCTTTACTCCTCTCTCACCCTGCCTCCCGATGCTAAGCACAACTTTGCCTCATTCCTTTCTTCCTGGCATTAGGCTTGCATTATCAAACGTGCCACCGATCCATTTGACATGGCTTGTCTGATCTTCAGCTTTTTTTTCAGAACAAAGTTGAAGAGCCAGAGGGGAACGGAGCTTTTTGTGGAAGAAGGGGTAAGAACGGTTGCTGATTACCTGGAACTCTCTCAGGACATGAGCGAGGGGGAGTTTGTAAGTACCTTTTCTTTGCCAGTTCTGATCGAGAAGATCGGGATTTTCCCCCACGAGGATGAGGAGACCTCTCTCCTCTCTGGGACCGTCCTCGTGCATGAACAGTCCGATCTCTGGGAGTCTGAAGACGAGCCTGATGATCAGGACATAAGAGACGCCAGAGTGTTTCTGCTGCAAAAGAAAGCCGGTTCCATGGGGCCAAATATATTTCTTGGCAGGGCTCCTACCAACGATATTGTCCTAGCCGGGGTCTCAGTATCAAAATCACACGCACAAGTCACTCACATTGCTGACACTGGGCGTTATCAAATAGCTGATATGTTTTCCTCGAATGGTACCTATGTGAATGGTGAGAAGCTTCATCCATTTGTAGAACACCAAATCAACGATTACGACCCCATAAGTCTAGGCCCTCATTATCACCTGATTTACCACTCTCCCCAGGCATTATATGAGTTGCTTGTTAGCCTTAAATCTTAACCACAGCCTGATCCACTAGGGACTAAGCACTACGCACCAATGATAGGGAAAATACTTTCCTTGATCCGCTCAACGACCGATTTGGCCAATGCCTGGGCACGTCCAGCGATGACTGGGTGGGTTTTATGAGATGGATCCGAGAGAGTGGGATTCTCTCCCAGCTCGGATTGGTGTAGATCAATAAAGGATTCCGGCAAATTGTCCGGAAGTTGGACTCCCTTCATAATGGCCCATGCCTTGGTCCAGGCTCGGGCCACATTCATGATATTGTATCCGCCTCCACCCAGTGCCACCCATTTGAAATCCCAAGATTTTATCTCCTCCACAACCCTGCCAAATCCATCTATACTGAGGTTCAAGGTGGCCAAGGGATCTGTGCTCATGGTATCCACGCCCAATTGGGTCACTATCACATCAGGATTGTAGGCTTGAACCAACGGCGGCACCACTTCCGTGAAAACTGAAAGGTATAGCTCGTCATCAGTTTCAGGTGCCAGCGGTACGTTTACCGAATATCCTCGGCCTGGCCCCTGGCCCATCTCTTCCGGAAATCCGGTACCAGGAAACAGTGTATGGCCGTGCTGATGAAGGGAGATGCTCAGTACTTGATCGGTGCCATAGAACGCTGCTTCAACTCCATCGCCGTGGTGAACGTCAACGTCCAGGTAGACCACCCGCAAACCGTCCTGTACCATCTTAGCAATGCCTATGGCTGGATCATTCAGGTAACAGAATCCGGAGGCCCGATCTCTAATCGCATGGTGCAGGCCACCAGCAATGTTGAAGGCAATCTTCTTGTTTTCTTCCCTGATCTGGCGGACGCATTCAAGCGTGGCACCGGTGACTAAAAGAGACCAATCATACAAACCAGAAAAGACCGGGTTATCACCGCTGCCTAGGCCGTATTTCCAGGCTTGAGAAGGAGCCTTGCCATCATTGGCCTCCTTTAAAATTCCAATATATTCTTGAGAATGAGTCAGGAGCAGGTCTTGTTCCTCAGCCTCCCGGGCTTCAACCCATGGTGCCTCAGCGTTGTCAAAGAGACCATAGGCGCGAATCAAGTCCATGGTCAACTGGAGTCGCTCCACCTTCAAGGGGTGATTGGACCCATAACTGTGACTACTGAATTGTTTGCTAAAAACGAGAACTGCTTGCTCGGCTCCGCTCATAACACTCTCCTGTTACTTCAACACCATTTCAACACGCCGATTGAGAGCTCTTCCCTTCTCCGTTTTGTTATCAGCTATCGGCCGGAAGTCGCCGTAACCTTTTGCTTTCAGCCGGCTGGCATCGACCCCGTGCTCAATGAGCCATCCTGCCACCGCTTGAGCTCGCCGCAAAGAAAGTTCTAGATTGTATTCTCGAGTGTATGTGGAGTCAGTGTGTCCTTCTATAATTATCTTCTGTGATGGCTGCCCTTGGATCGCCGCCACAATTTCTCGGAGTTTTGTTTTAAATTGAGGCTTTATCTCAGCAGAGTCGGTGTCAAAATATATGTCTTGAAAAATTGTGGTGCCGGTTTCCTCCTCGAGGGGTTTCTCTAGGACAGTCTCCTCCTGAACTTGATCCGAGCTGATTTTTTCCTTGGGCACACTCAGGCTGGCATCATAGATTGAAGTTACTAAGGCGTCTAATACGGGAATCTGGCATTGCGGCCGCCGTTCATCATCCACGCGCCTGCCATACCAGATGCCTTTCACCTGCCTCCTTTTGTACCATAGACCGTTTAGGGAGTTGCCATCTGACGATAAGACCAAGAAGGCGATGCCGGCGGTCGGTCCATCTTCCCACCATTGGAACTTGAGAACACGGCCATCCGTTCTGCCGGACAGGGTGCCGTTGTCACCATCGTAACAACCTATCACCACATTAGCGCTCTGTTCCAATCGCATCAGACCGAAATTGGTCGAGTAGATTCCTTGGATGGGCCTCTGTTGTGTGACTGCGCCTACGGGCTCCCCGTAGGCCTCGAGTTCCATGATTTGGGTGTGCCAGGAATTCCCCCAGTTCGACAAAACTTCCAACTTCAACCAGCGAACCTCAGTTGGCTCATCCAGAAGAAACACTTTCCTATCACCCTTGGCTGCTTCCCCGTCAAGTATGAGGTCAAAGCCCTCCTCATGGGAAGTTGTCGAGCCGTAGAGCACGAAATGACGCCCCGATATCCCACGGAAGCTAGATTCTTCTGTACCCGTGTTGTCAACAACAAAGGATTTCAGCAGGTATTGACGCGGCAGCTCGATCACAAAATCATTGGGATAGGGGTGACCTCTGGAACTGCTCCATCCAGTGGTATTTGAGCCACTCAAAAGGGATTGGACGTTCCACCTTCCCCCGAACTGAGTTGTCGCTGACAGCGCCAAGGCGCCACTCTCAAGATCCAGTAAGTCTTTATCCTGGTCCGCCAGCAGAGGGGCTGAAGCAAGAAATACGGTCAGCACGAAACCCCACCACCAACCAGTTAGCAGTCGGCCTTTAATGGTTAGTTGACCTCTTGTGGACATTGTCATGTCTCCTGATCAACGGCTCTGGTGCAATTCTGTCCGAGCTCGGCGACACGACCACCCAGCTTGAAACCAATCGAATACGGCAGTTTTGGCAGTATAGACCAAAGCGTTTCAGTTTTACAATGCCGTAGGCGGTGAACAGGAGGCACTTTCAAGATGCGAAGCAGCAAAAACGCTGGTTTCTAGGTGGATCTGATGGTATTATCCACGCTATTTTCGTTTCGGCACTTTGGGGCAAGTTGGCTGGATTTTACTAGATTCCAGAGCCTTAACTGGATGCAACGCCCTTGGAGTGCTGGAGTGTTGGAGTATTGGAAAGAGCTTAAAATCGTAACGACTTCTTAAGTTCCACTACTCCACTACTCCATTACTCCAAACCCACTGTTATATGGAACCACAAAGCCCCATTATTACAACGTGAGATCATTGGAACAGGAACAACCTTGCCTCAGAATATTTATAAAGCTGATTCGCTCTTAATGCTGACTGCTGTTATTTGGGGTGGTGCTTTCGTGGCTCAGAGGGTGGGAATGGATCATGTTGGTCCGCTCACCTTCAATGGTGTACGGTTTGCACTCGGGGCTCTCACCTTGCTACCGTTCGCTTTGCGGGGTGATAGAGCCACAGAAAAGGAGCGGCTCCAGCGTCTTACCAATAAACAGGCTGTTCTTGGAGGTGGTTTAGCTGGGTTGGTACTCTTTGGAGGAGCTACTCTCCAGCAGGTGGGTCTCGTCTTCACCACGGCGGGAAAGGCAGGTTTTATTACCGGCCTCTATGTAGTCATTGTGCCGCTCTTGGGAATGCTGTGGAGACAGTGGCCAGGCTGGGGCGGTTGGGTCGGAGCGATCATAGCTGCAGTTGGACTCTACTTTCTCAGCGTTACCACGGAGTTCAACCTTGCTCCCGGAGATGCCTGGGTACTTGCGAGCGCCTTCTTGTGGGCAATTCACGTTCTCATATTGGGATACCTTTCACCCCGGGTAGACGTATTAAAGCTTGCCTGTGCCCAATATGCGGTTTGTTGCTTTTTAAGCCTGGTGGTGGCAGGGTTCATGGAGACTATTACCTTTCATGGTTTGCGAGGAGCAACAATCCCTATTCTTTACGGGGGTGTGATGTCTGTAGGGGTAGCCTACACCCTACAGGTGGTGGCCCAGAAGGTTGCACCCCCGACTCATGCAGCGATCATACTGAGTCTTGAGGCGGTGTTTGCGGCTCTAGCCGGGTGGCTTATCCTCGGTGAGGTGCTCACATCCCGCGGGCTGCTTGGTTGCGGGTTGATGCTGGCGGGAATGACAGTGGCGCAACTGTGGCCTTAGAGTTTTTCTTTCAGCGCCAGCTCAGCCAAGAATTCGAAAACTTCTAGGCCTTCCAGATCGGCTGTTTCCTCACCTCGGGCGTATTGCATGACCCAGGCAAGGTCTAAGTCACTCTGGGACGAGAGAGTTCCTTTCTTCAAACCCAGCGTGAAGTTTTCTTCGTTAAAAAACAAGGTATTCTCAAAAGTTGTAGCAGTCCCACCGTTCGTCTTTGGCCTGGCAAAGATCTGCAAATCGTACTCCAATACTCCCAGAGACACCGGCTGAAAATCCAGCAGTTCAAAAAAAAGATCGAAAGATTCCTGGATCCGCTCTAAAGATTTTTTTTCCAGACCCCGGCGCGCATCCTCCACCAGCAGGGCCAGGTCATCTTTGGTATAGCTGAGATCCAGCAGGGCCAGAGCATTGGCATGTATCCGTTTCAGTGATTCCTTACCCTTCGTGAAGATTACATCCTGGTCATTCATGACTTTTTTGATATTCTTAATGCTGAACATTTCTTTCCACTCAGGGCTTTTTCGCAGGGCTACGTCGTACACGGTGGTGTGGTAGATGGCAAGCTCGTTGTCAAACACCAGCACCTCCATGATTTCCCCGTCTAAGGGACGTACATAGAGGTGCAGGTCTCTGACCTTCTGGTGCTCAAGATCTGTCATCTCCAGGAGTTCCTGCGTGAGTTCCTTGTCCAACCTTCTCTGTCCAGGGGTCTCACGAATGGTTGAAGTAATCTTTCGCAGAAGTCCATCGAGGTTGATTTTCGCTCTTAGATTTTCTTTGAAAGACATGAAAACCATCTCCTTTTGAGCAAACAAATATTAACGTATCAAGTCCCGCGCTTTGCCTATGATAGCAGGAATTGTCAGTAGTTTGCTCAAATATTTGTAGGCGGTTACAACAATGTTGGACTTTCCCGGTTGAACTGGTATCCTCTTGCTAAAACTATAGCCCGGATATTTCATGAATTACTTGCTCGGACCACGGATATGGCCGTCCTTCCTGGCGTCCTCTGGTGTTCCTTCGACAGGCTCAGGACAGGCTCCCCCTGCGACGTACCGTTCAGGTACGCCTCGGAACCTACACCCTGTGGTTGCCAGGTTGCACGCCCATCTTTGTGGTCTCGCGACAGCAATTGAAGCTCCCTGCAGCGGGCTGCAGGGAATCTTCGAAATGTAAGGAAGGTATTCCATTTTATTGTAGTTCGCTCGCTATCCCCGGCCGCCTCAGGCGGACTGCGGGGAATGCGCTCGCTGCAGCATTTTCATGAAATATCCGGGCTAGCCTCGTGAGAGAAAATAATATGCGAAAGATAGGGCTCTTGAAGAATAGCATACAAGAGTATGCTTGGGGATCGAGGACAGCTATCCCTGAGCTTCTAGGCCAACCAGTACCGGCGGATAAACCACAAGCAGAACTCTGGATGGGAGCCCATCCGAAAGCTCCATCCCAGGTTCTTGCCGATGGCCTCTGGAGATCTCTGCCGGAGGTAATTCAAGAGAGCCCTGAAGAAACGCTTGGGCAGGAGGTAGCCGCTCGGTTTTCCAACAAGCTGCCATTCTTGTTCAAGGTGCTCGCTGCAGCGAAACCGCTATCGATCCAAGCACATCCCAATAAGGAGCAGGCCGGGCAAGGCTTCGCCCGGGAAAATGAGCTTGGAATCCCCTTGGATGCTTCCCACAGAAATTATAGAGACGACAACCATAAACCGGAAATTATCTGCGCCCTGACCCCATTCTGGGCCCTGAACGGCTTTCGTGGAGTAAGCGAGATATTAGAACTACTAGAAAGGACTCAAGTCCCAATCTTGGCAGAAACAGTATTGTATTTGCAGAATCGCCCCAGCCAGGCTGGCCTGAAGCAATTCTTCTACCACCTGATGTCCATGGAGGGAAAAGAGCAAGGCAAAATCGTAGAGGAGGCGGTTGGGTTTGCTGAGAAACAGGTAGATGAAGATCCCGTCTGGACTTGGGTGGTCAGACTCAACCAAGAGTATCCGGGCGATGTCGGTGTTTTCGCTCCTATTTTTCTGAACTTGGTGCAGCTGAAGCCGCAACAGGCCATGTATCTGCCAGCGGGTGAACTTCATGCCTATCTGGAGGGTGTTGGAATCGAGTTGATGGGCAATTCCGACAACGTCCTGCGAGGCGGGCTGACTCCCAAACACATAGATGTACAAGAGCTGCTAACAATATTGAGTTTTACGGGCGGAGAATTGAATATCCTGAGACCTGAGAAGCTCGAGTCCGGGGAGGCTGTCTATCCAACGAAGGCGGCTGAATTTGTTCTTTCTGTCATCCAGGTAAGTGCAACCGCTCCATTTAGAAGCTCTCGAAACCGGAGCGTGGAAATAGTGATTTGCACGAAAGGTGAGGCCAGGGTCACCGATTTGAGCGATGGTGAGATCACCCGCTTAACCAGGGGAGTCTCCATTATTGTCCCGGCAGCAGTGGAGCAATACAGCATTGAAGGGGATGGGGTTCTGTATAAGGCGGCAGTGCCGGTGTGAAAGAGGGCATAGAGCATCCTTCGACAGGCTCAGGACAGGTAGGGCATGGAGCATAGAGTAAGTGGCAAAAGGCTAAGGCGCAAGGTACAGGGCTTGAGGCAGGAATAGTGGAAAACTGGAATAATGGAAGTCTGCTGCCTCCAACCTCCAACATCTTGGCTGCCTGCTGCAAGCCTGTGCTGAGCCTGTCGAAGGGCTGCAAGCTGCTAGCTGGGTTTTATGGTTTCACCACGGTGTTGGACAATTGCTCTAGGGCGAGCATAAGAGCCTGAGTTCCGAGCTTACCGTGTCCCTGGGCCTTGACCGCTAGGTAGAGCTGGTGGACTAAAGCCAGTCCGGGCAGAACAAGGCCCAGGCGGTGAGCCTCATCCAAGGCTATGGACATGTCTTTGATGAAATGTTCGACGAAGAATCCAGGGTCAAAATTGCGTTGGAGAATGCGGGGGGCCGTGTTGTCCAGAGCCCAACAGGCGGCAGCACCGCTACTAACAGAGCGCAGCATGGTCTCCAGATCCAGGCCTGCTTTATAGCCATAGAGAAGACTTTCGCATACGCCAATCATGGTGCCAGCTATAACGATCTGGTTGCACATTTTGGCATGCTGTCCAGCGCCAGGTCCACCCTGGTGGACGATCTGTTTTCCCATGGTTTCCAGTAGCGGCTTGATGGCCTCAATAACATCCTTGCTTCCACCGACCATAATAGAGAGCGTGCCGTTGCGTGCCCCCACATCGCCTCCCGACACCGGAGCGTCGACTGCGTGCACTGACTTTGTTGCTGCCGCAGAGTAAATCTCCTGGGCCAGACTAGGCGAGGTTGTGGTCATATCGATAACGATACTATCCGGTTTGGCGGTGGTCAAAATGCCACTTTCGCCCAGATAAACTTCACGTACATCTTCTGGAAATCCGACCATGGTGAAGATTGCATCAGACTGCTCCGCTACTGCCCGGGATGACTCCGCCCAGGTTGCACCCGAGTCCAGAAGGGGTTGAGCCTTGGCCTTGGTGCGGCTGTAGATCTTCACCTTATAGCCCTTGGTGAGTAGATGGTTGCACATGGAGAGCCCCATGACTCCGGTGCCGATCCAGCCAATACGGGTCTCCGAAGAAACCATAGAAGGTACGTTATCTCTGTTCATATTCATGGCCCTGTCCCTGCAAGTGTTGTGTTTTCAAGTTAACACTATTTGGTTATAACCTAGAGGCACAGATCATATAGCATAAGAGAGTGGTCAGTAGCTAGTAGTTGAGAGGAATTCAATCGTCATTTCGCATTTCTTCGCGCTCGCTGCGCTCCGCTCAGTCCCCAACCTCAAGGTCGGGTCCCCGGTTTCTCAATACTCATTCCTAAATCTCAAATCCGCAATCCCAAATCACCTCCCCATGCTTGTTTATTCTGGCTCCTCAAATGAGACTTGAAACATTGACAGGGAAGCCCTCGGCTTGCTATGCTAGTACTAAGCAGTTTTTCTAATTAATTCAAATAGAAAGGAGATAAACTATGTCAGACACCAATGTCATAGTGGAGAAACAAGACCTTATTGGCCTGCTTACCCTGAACAGACCGGCGGAGATGAACACTTTCAACGTGCCCTTTGCCCGGGAGCTCAATGACGCCCTTTGGGAAATGGACAGAGATCCGGAGGTGCGGGTTGTAGTGATCAAAGCGGCGGGCAAACATTTCTCCGCTGGTATCTCCCTTCCCGAATTCAAGGACAAAACCAACAAGGATTACCGTGAATTCATCCGCTTGATGGACGAACACAATCACACCATTGCCAAGATGAAAAAGCCGGTAATTGCGTCGGTGAAAGGATATGCTCTCGCCAACGGTGCGGGTCTGGTCTTTGCTTGTGACCTGGCCGTGGCTGCCGAGGATGCCAAATTAGGGACTACCGCGATCAATGTTGGTCTCATCTGTACCGGACCGGCTGTACCCCTGGCACGCTCCCTCGGACGAAAAAAACTCCTTGAGATGATACTCACAGGGGACATGATCTCAGCGAGCGAGGCTGAAAGATTGGGATTAGTCAACAAAGTGGTGCCACCCGATGAACTTGAGGCAGCCACCATGGAACTCGCTGGCAAACTGGCTGCCAAGAGCCCGCTGGCGTTGCAGATTGGCAAAACAGCAATGTATGCGATGCAAGACGTCCCCTACCATCATTCCATCGACCACTTGAGCGAGCTTTTTGCGGCCCTTTGCAGCACCGAAGACGCTGAGGAGGGGGTGAGGGCATTCTTGGAAAAGAGAAAACCTGAATGGAAGGAACGGTAAAGGTGCATTTTATTTAACTAAGTTTATCACCGCCCTCGAATAGTGCTAAGCTGTTGACGCCTAAATACTCTGAGGAGTACTGAAGCAAGTCGATTGCGGATTTGGGAATGCGGATTGTGGAATTGAAGATCCCCTGTCCCGCTTTAGCGGGACTAAAGCGGGACAGGGGATCTTCGAAATGTAAGGAAGAGATTTCATCTCATTGTAGTGCGCTCTCTATAGCACTTTCAAATTGAGTTTTTAATTTGTAGTTTATTATTTTAAATCCGCAACCCGCAATCCGAAATCCGAAATAACTTTTACTCCCTCCCTCCAACCTCAAAGGATTCCCTACCTACTCTACCCTCATTTGGTATTCTTTTTGCAATGAAAGCCGTTAGTCTTCAGGTGATAGGCTGGAGACATTACTGCTGAAGTAAGGACTTGATAACAGCTCATTGCCAGCCTCGGACAGCTGTCTATATTCATTTATTGGATGTCCGGTTTCGCTGGTAAGCCCGAACCTGATTGCGGAGGTTGTTAAAAACAATGGATGATCTATCCCAAGCCATGAAAGAAGCTACCGCCTACTTAGAGCGGCAGAAAGATGAAAATAAGGAAGTCCAACCAAAGAAAAAGGAAGTCCAACCAGGGAAAAAGGTAAAGTCTGCACCGAAGGTGAGTGCTGTGAAGAAAAAAACAATGGAGGTCCAGAGTAATCCTGCTCTTGTATTGGCCTATGGTGCTGCGATTGCCTTGGCAATTTTTGCTGTAGGGATCTCCACGCAGTGGTTGATACCGGCGCTAGGTGCTGGCTTTGGTATTGCAACCACCATTATCTCCAAAGGAATTTTAACTCCTGGCTCAGAGCACTCCTGGGTGATACCGATCGGTGCCGGAGGCCTTGCTCTTTTGGGTGGTGTGGCGGTGGTCTTTCTGCTGATCAAAATAGTGAGACAAGCAAGCGGCCAACTCTATCTGGCAGTTTTGCCCTTACTTGGGGTTCTGGCAGGCTTTTCTGTGAATTTGTGTAAAGATTTCTTCCCTAACGATCCGCTGGTGCGAATCGGGTTTGCTGCAGTGGCAACCTGTCTATTCGTCCTTGGTGGTCTGTGGTGGAGAAGGTACGGTCTTTTGAACAAAATTGCGGGTACTTTTCTTATCTTGCTTTCACCCCTTGTCATCCTCGCTCATGGAGTCAGTGAAAATATCGGTGCAGGAGGGTGGGGCGCTGCCTTGGGTAAAGTGACAGCTCAAAGCTGGATAGCTCTAGGCGGACTCTTGACTCTTCTCGTCTTGATCGGACTCCTTGCCTTTACCCTCGGGGATGAAATCAGTGAGGTATAGCCCGGATATTTCACGAATTGCCTACTGCGACCGCGGATATGAGCGTCCTTCCGGGCGTCCTCGGGTATCGGACCCTGCGACGTACTGTTCAAGTACGCCTCGGATCCAATCCCCTGCGGTTGCCCGGTGGCACACCCTTCTCCACGGTCTCGCGACAGCAATTCGCGAAATATCCGGGCTAGTCCTTACCGCGAGATTGAAATATCCTGGCTAGATCTGCAATCTGCATTCTAAAATCTAGAATCCCTGGGTTCCATTCACTTTAACAGACCGCTTCTTTACCCTTGCTCTCTGCGGCACGATTGTGTAATCTGCCGACTAGCGCAGACGGCGCGGTCAGTATCTAAGATTAAAAGGAGGCTACACCATGGATCCCGCGGAAAAACAAGCGATTAAGGAAAAAATGGAAGCAAAGGGAGTCGGTTTTGACAAAGCGGCCGAAGAGCTTAAAGTTCCGGAACAGGTTTTGGCCCTTTATTTCAAAGACGATTCTAATCCCATCCCCAAGAGAATCGTTGATGGGCTCAATAATCTGCTTGAATAATAGCTCCGGAGATTGATAGTCAGAGAAAAAAGCAGCCGTTGGCTGCTTTTTGTATTCAAAATAGAAAACCTGGTCCTCAGGGCCAGTCCCAGATCCCGCCTTGTGGGGGTCAGAGTTAAATGGCTTTGCCGGTAAAGATTGCGAGCTTTTGTGGAGGTTTCAGATTTCAGTGTTCAGGTTTCAGTTTTTTTTCTCACCTGACACCTGATCCGCCTCCGGCGGAACACCTGAAACCCTGAGACTCAGTGATTGAAATTTGGCATTCTACAATGCTCCATTGCTCTGACTATAGTAATTTCCCTACTATCCAGAAAAGCAGCATACCGACAACAACCGTCCCTCCTAAAGATTTGGTTTTCAGGGCAAAAAGAAAGGTGGGAAGAGCCACCCACAACTGCGGCTGAGAAAAATCCAGGTGGCGCGGATTACCGCCGGTCACAAGCTCCGGAAAGACCAGAGCACTGAGAATGGCGACCGGGATCAAATCCAGCCACTCGGAAAACCATTGGGGCAACTGGCGCCGTGACAGGAAAAAAATGGGAAACCAGCGTGGGATGTAGGTGACCAATCCCATACCAACCACCAAGATGAGATACTCTGAATGTATCATAGGAGCAATCCATTTTTTCGGGCTAGCCGTCGGAAAAAGACGCCGAAAGTAGCAGCCAGGATTGAGGCCAGAACAATGTAGACATTTCCAGGAACGAGCAGTGCGAGAATTACCGCCAAAACACCGGCAATAATCGCGGTAACTGTATATAGCTTCCCTCTGAGTTGAAAGACCAGAAGGCAGAGAAACATGGCAATGAGCGCGTAGTCAATACCAAACGCTCCGGCCGGAATGAACTGGCCGCTATAACCTCCTAAGATGCTGCTACCGATCCAAGCTGCATTTGCAGTGTGGTTGAGCACCATGGCTTGACGCCAATCCCAATTACCATTTCTAAATCGAGTCAGGTTCAAGGCAAAACTCTCGTCAGTTACGCCGTAGGCAAACAGAGCTACCCACCCCCTGCTTACCGACCGCAGGTAGACCGCAAGGGACGAACTCATCAGTACATGTCTCAGGTTGACTACGAAAGTGGTTATTACAATGGACAGTGCTGTTGCGCCTCCACCGAGCATTGATACGGCTATAAACTGAGAACTCCCAGCAAAAACCAGGAGAGACATAAGACCAATCTCCACAGGATGGAGGCCGGCTTTTTGAGCCAGCACGCCAAAAGCCAATCCTATGGGGAAATAGCCCAGGCAGATTGGCCATGCCGCCTGCATACCTTTTCTCGCAAGCGGTCCAGGGTCTCGGTTCTCTTTGGTGGCAACAGGAATATCAACCATGTTCATCCCACTTTAAGATTTCCCATGAAACGTGGATCTTATTATTTTCCGTCCACTTTGACTACTGCCTTTTTAACAATACATCCAACCCCCAAGCATACATCCCTTGCCCACCATCGCTCTTCAATGTAGCTGTGAAGAGAGATTTCTGAAAAAATTCATAATAACAACTACCTACGTGGATATTTAGGCACGATCATTGCTTTGCGTTAAGAGATACCATTTTGTCCGCGGAGAGATATGAGAAAGCAATAAGGTTAACATGTTAATACGAATACCAATTATCAAAATCCAATTATATCTTTTAGTATTCTTTTTGGCGGGCTTTATGCTTCAATCAAAGGATGTTTGGGCAGAAAGTATTCTAAAAGATACAGAGCTAATTCATTGGGTTTCCCGCGGAGAGTCTCTACACAAAATCGCCAGGCGCTATCTGCCACTAACGGAGGAGTTAACGGTTGCTGACTTGGTGGAGAAGATCAAGCTGTTGAGTGGGATAGATGGATCTTTGATCCGGCCGGAGCAACGTCTCCTGATACCTCTGGTCCGGTCAAGACCCGTTGCAGCCAAGACGGTCCCAAAACAGATAGATTTTGTGGCCAAGGGTATTTATTTGAACCGCTATACCATGGCCACCCAGAAAATTCAGAGACTGGTGGAGAAGCTTATAGGTGCCGGCGGCAACACCGTCATCCTGGATGGCAAAGATCTGTCCGGGATGCTCTCTTATCCATCGAAAGTGAGCCTGGCCGGCGAGATTGGTGCCAATGCTAATCCAGTCACCAGGGACCTGGCCAAGCTGATTCATTATCTCCACGAGAGAAACATACACGTTGGGATGCGCCTGGTTCTTTTTTATGATCAGCTTTTGGCAACCGAAAAACCTGAGTTGGCCTTGCGCGATAGCATCACCGCTGAGCCATTGGTGGAAAATGGCAAGGTTGCCTGGGTGGATCCCTCGCATCCGACAGTACAGGAGTATAATCTGGCTATAGCCAAAGAGTTGGCAGAGATGGGGGTGGATGAAATCCAATTCGACTACATAAGATTTCCCACCAAGAAGAATATTGAATATGCTGAATCCGGGCCTGATGGGCAAAGCATCCCTAGAGACAAAATCATTACGGACTTTCTTGCTCAAGCGCAGAACGAGCTGGCTCCCTACAAGGTTCTGTTGTCCATTGACGTATTTGGAATTATTGCTTGGGGGCGGTCCGAAGATATTGAGATGACCGGCCAAAAAATAGAGGATTTGGCCAGACACTGTGACGTGATCTCACCAATGATTTACCCTTCTCATTTCCATAGGCCCTTCCAAGGTATTGCCAATCCAAACGATCAGCCCTACCTGTTGGTTTCAGAAACGTCTGAGAGATTTGCACGGTTTTTGACGAACTCGCAGGCTACCCTCAGGCCTTGGATCCAGGCTTTTCCATTGGGCACCAATAACTTTGACGAGGACTATGTTCTCGAGCAACTCCGTGCGCTGGATGAATCCAGCGCTCGTGGTTGGCTGCTTTGGAGTGCGGGGAACAAATACGATGTCGTCTGGAAGGCTCTAGCCCAATGGGAAGATGTTCCTCTTGAGACAACCATCAGCGTCAGTTGGTATATTGACGACTAGCCCGATGGTTTTGATTAAGACCAGATAAAACGGACGCCCATGCCAGGTGGTTCATCTACTTGGCGAGCCGGAGAGTTGTTGGACCATACTACCTGGGCCATAACCTGCATGGAAGCAGCGGGAGCTTTGACGCTCAAGACAAACCTTTCAAAGAGGGGAAGAGGCTGGTCACAATAGATATATGCCCCTTGCATGCTGATGTCTCTCGTTTCTCCCTGGATCGCCCCTTCGGAAGTCAACATGGTGACAGGCCACCTGACCTCCACTCTGGGTTGCAACCGTTTTTCTTTGCCTTCCATTTTGTATCCCTCTCTTACGGGGTAATCCTTTCTGGTTGAGCTCAAAGCCCCAGACCTTTCTTAGAACTTAAACAATTGTAGAGAGCGTTCCATCTTTTTGATGCCCTTGCATCAGGAGCACTTGCAAAATTTCTACCAAAAGGCAATTGGCACAGGTCCGATGGATCTGGCCCGGATATTTTATGAATTACTTGCTGCGACCACGGATATGGCCATCCTTCCTGGCGTCCTCGGGTGTCGGCCCCTGCGACGTACTGTTCAAGTACGTCTCGGATCCAACACCCTGCGGTTGCCCGGTGGCCCGCCCATCTGCGTGGTCTCGCGACAGCAATTCATAAAATATCCGGGCTAGGATTGAGCACGGTGCAAAGACTGGAGATTAACTGTCGGGCTAGGATCAAAGGGCCAAGAAGGATATTCGATACCTTGCCCCGATGATGAAGTATTCTACCCGTAGGGTACGGAAAAGGGTGTAAAGTTGCAAGAATAAAAGTGAAACAGATGGACTAGCCAAGAACGCCTGAAAAAAGGCCGATCAAAGCACTGGCGAAGGCGCCGATAATAAAAGTAATGTAAGCCAGACGCAAAAAAAGATACTTTTTCTTGGCCAGAAACATTCCGAGCGTGTAAAGTTCTCGAATCTGCACCTGATACGTAAGGCTGGGATCGTTCATCACCTCTTCCATGGCCATTTCAAATTCCTCATAAGACAGACGGATAAAGTCGGCAAAAAAAAGTAAGTTGAAACCTGGAGTTTTCGTTATGTCGGCTGTCTCTCGTTTGACGAGAAAAGGTATCTTGGGCATCACGGCATACGTGGCCAAGCCAATGGTCAGCAGGCAAAAGGCAATCAAAACACTTATAGCCCACTTGAGATGTGGTTCTGTGATGTAACCGACGGAAAGAGTTATAACTACTGATGTGATAGTCAGCAGCATGTTGGCTTTCATGTCGGCCATGGAACTCAGTTGAGTGTGATGCATGCGTGTCTGACGCACCAGATGGTCCAGATGTGATCCCCGCTGCTTGATTTCCATCAGACTTCCTCCCCTCAGTGGTTTACAATTAAATTTCACCGGGTGATGTTTTCAGAGCTTATAACACACTCTAAGGTCATTTAAAGGAAATGCAATAAACGGCAAAAGAATTAGGATAGAGTTTGACCGGGCATAGAGATCAATGACGGAATTTCACGTAGCGTTTCCCACGCAGACAGTTTAATATGACCTATCTCGCAAGTGGTAATGAAAGGATGGGATACTCTCCTATGACACGTCAGACCAAAATATTGTTCTCAATGGCATCATTATTATGCCTCGTAATCGGGTTGGGAACAATATTCATAATTTGCCAGAAGGTTTTCTCCATGCCATTTCGAGCAACCAACGACGTCCTGCATAAGCAAGAAGCGCCGATAACGCTCGACTTTCTCATACCCGGCGGAACTCATATTGACGATAAGATGACAATAGGCCAGGTAATCAGAATTCGCTTTGAAAAACCAAAAGGAAGAATGAACAATTTCATCAAAGAAGTCTCAGAACACATCCCCTTCAAATACCGTTTCCTGGGGACCTTGGGACTCTATCTTTTTTGGACTTTTCTGTTTCTCATTTTTTTTCGAATATTCACGTGGATGCGATATGTGGTCGCTCTCACCATTAGTTTTTTTATGGGCTCTTTGGTTTATTTTTTTATGCCTGATTTGGTGCTGGGCAGAATAGATGATGTGGTTTTTTTGGGTTGGGCGCTTGCTTTCGCGGGGGCAGGTTGGTGGTATGCAAAACGGAAAAGATTGCAATACTACTAGCCCGGATGTTTCACGAAGCTAAGTCAAGCTAATATTGTAGTACTCCTCTTTGTTTTCTGTCATAGTATATGAATTTCTTTTTATAAAGTTCATTTTCCGGATAGAGAGCGTACAATTCGGCATAGATATCTCTATTGAATCTTATATTCTTGGCCGGGACTTTCTTGACAATCTCATAAAGGATCTCTTCAATTCTCTCATTGCACCTTACATCAAGGTGTGATGCATGACCGAGGTGCTTGTCAGCCTCATAGTAAAGTGATCTTAACTGTGGATCAAGAGTGTCAATAGCCGTAAGCCTGGCTGCTTCAAAGTTATTGTCCTCAATATGTAGCTGTATCTCTTTTACGATAGCTAACCTCTCTTGGTCCTGACCTTTTTGATTACAGCTAAAAACTAGAATCAGAAAAACACTCACAATAGAAATAATAGCAAACTTCTTCATTTCTATTACCTTATTGAAAATGTTACAGCGAGCGCACTCCCCGTAGCTTGCTGCGGGGGTAGCGAGCGAACTACAATAAAATGGTATCTCTTCCTTACATTTCGAAGATTCCCTGTCCCGCTTTAGCGGGACTGCAGGGAGCTTCAATGAAATCCTCTTCATTCGCAACCAGCCGCAACAGTTAAGTGTTTCTATCTTCCCTGTAATTTATATCGACACCGGGTTAATCGTTAGGAGTCCGAGGGCATTATATGCACGTTACGTACCAATAGGGTTAGGTCTGTAGGTCGGATCGTTCTCGCGCAGTCCCGCTTCAGCGGGGTTTATCCGACGAATCTTGTCGTCGGGTGAACTCCGCCGAGGCGGAAACCACCCGACCTACTCAAGTGTATATTCTGGTCGAACTAAACCGGCATCACTAGAACGGGTTCATAGCATGTTCGGCCTTTTATGGTAAGGGGAAGTGCAGCGGTAGATTATTCAATACTTATTAGTATGCTGTTGTGTAGATTTGTAACTTGCAATAATAGGTGAGTGATTTCATGTGGTTGCAATATAAAGATTTAGCTAAGGCTGATTAATGCTGAGATATCAAATAGTTGTTGACAACTAATTTAATTTACATTATTTTTTAGATGTTAATAATTCTGTTTGTATTATGTAGGTACTGATGAACTGATGAAAGGAGGACAATGATATGGGGAAAAGTTTAACTGAAATGGCATCAGAAATTGTAGCTGCACAGGCTTCACATTCTGTAATGGCAGCTGACGAAATGGTTGCAGCCCTCAAAAAGACGTTTGATGCCCTTAAGAACATCAAAACAATCGAAGAAGGTGGTCCGGAAGTAGATGCTCCTCCAGTAGATCCAAGAAAATCTATTCAGAGAAACTACATCATTAACCTCGAAGATGGTAAGAAGTACAAGCAGCTTACTACAAGAACTCTGGCAAAATACGGATTGACGCCTGCAGAGTATCGTAAAAAATGGGGCTTTTCAGCTCGACAGCCCTTGGCTTCAAAGGCACTTAGTGCGAAGCGAAGAAAGACTGCGAAAGCTCTTGGGCTGGGGGAAAGACTGCAGGAAGCGAGGAAGGCCAAGGCTGCGGCGGCTGCGAAGGCCAAGGCTAAGTCTAAATCTGCAACTGCTGCAAAGGCCAAGGCTAAACCTAAGAAAAAGAGAAAAGCTGCCCGAAAAAAAAAGAAGGCTTAGACACGGGCTTAAGAAATTATTGAACTGAGCAAGGTTACCCTAATGTTGCAAACCTACTCCGTGGAAAAACGCGTCAGAGTGTGACAGATGTGGCCGCGCGCAGTCTCTGAGAGGATGAAGCGTACTTGACCGTACGTGATATCCTGTCCGAGGCGAGCACGGTCGCAGATGGCGCGCTATCACGCGAGCGCAGCGGTTTTTACCGGTGTGGGTTTGCAACATTAGGGTTTAGCTTTATAGGAAAAGTCTGCCGCAAGGCGGGCTTTTTTGTTTAACGCAGAAGAAAAATACATCCCCTCCCCGGGCTACGCTACTCCTCCAGTGACTCCAGATAGGAGTTGAGCGAGCTGATATTCTGGCTGTTCTCAAGTTCGTCGCCAGAACGCAACTCATAGATTCCCACCTGCACAGGCTCATCTAGTGATTGGGGGAACCCCTCCCCATCTTTGTCCATGACAGTTATATAAGCGCGCCTACCGTCATACTCGATGAACTTCGTGTACCATGCTGTCCCGGCGCAGCTTGCTGAAAGGCGAAAGCCATGTTTTTTCATTATCTCTTCCACACTCATTTATCTTCCCTTCAAATAGAGTGTTGCCATCATTATAGTTGTTTTAGTTCTTCTAGCTTTATGTTGAGGATCTCTGCCTCGTTCTTCTTGCCCAACTCCTTCAATCGTTTTTCCAATTCTCGCACTGCCTCTTCCAGGCGGGGTAGCACTTCCTCCCTGAAATATCGGCGCGTTTCAACCCCGGCCTGCCCCATTTCGCTCAGCCAATAATCCATCTGGCGTTCAAGTTCTTTGTACCATTCCTCCTCAGGAAGCTGGTTCAGCTCTTTTTGCCAACGCTCAAGTTCTTGCAGCAGCAATTGCGACCAAGCCGCGAGTCCCCGGCTTCCCTTTTCCAGTTGGAGGGAAAGATAGGTGCTACCCTCTACTTCAGCGCCATTAGGAAGAGGATTTCCCCCTTCTGCCAGGTTAACCATCTCTATATGCTTTTGCAAATAATTCTGGGGATCAGCCTGGATGAGAAAGCGACTTTCATCTGTAACCTTCTCACGGAAATCTCTCTTAATTTGTATTTGTGCCGCGCCGCGACCAGTGGCATCCGCTTCCACGTTTTGCACTTCGCCTATGGTTTGCTCTTGCCAGATGACACGGTCGCCGGCCTTGAGTTCGTCAGTCTGGTCATAGAGGACTGTCAAGCGGAGATTCGCCAGACAAGCAAAAACCAATCCGCACAAAAACATCAGAGAAAGGACCCATAAGCGGTTGCGCCGCATCTCTTTCCTCCAGGCAAGGTATTTGTCGCTGCAATCATGTCACAATGAGAAAAAGTAGTAAAGTGGGGAGGGAGTCCCCCGTGATGGGGTCAGGTCTGAAGGTGCCCCTTGCCATAGGCCAATTGGAGTCAGGCTGAGGCTTCACTCTAGAAGCATCGAGCAAACTCCGCTCATTGGCAACTCAAGATGATTTTGACCTGACCCCATCACGGGAGACTCCACTTGTCAACATTTTGAAGCTCCCTGCAGTCCCGCTAAAGCGGGACAGGGAATCTTCGAAATGTAAGGAAGTGGTTCCATTTTATTGTAGTTCGCTCGCTAACCCCGCAGCAAGCTACGGGGAATGCGCTCGCTAGAGCATTTTCAAAAAAGCTATGGTCCATTACATGATTTAAATTTGTCGGTATTTTTATCAGTGACGGTTTGTTCTTCAGCCCTTGTAAGGATAAGAACTACCTCTTCTATCCAGTCTATTGCTTCTTGGCAGATAGCCGCTGCACCGTCAAACCAGGTAATGCTCGGGGGATAAGTTTGAGTTTGAAAGACGCCCGAGCAAGAGTCCCTCAGGGTTTGAAGTTTGAGGCAGACATTTAGCATGTGATCACAGAGAATGTCTCGCTTGATCATTTGCTTACCCTCTGATTTCATGAGGAACCAACCTTTTCTATTGACTAAAATGGCATATCCGTTCATTTTTGAGTTTATGGTTAGCCCGGATGTTTCATGAATGGCTTGCTACGACCAAGGATATGGTCGTCCTTCCGGGCGTCCTCGGGTGCCGGTTCCTGCGACGTACCGTTCAGGTATGCCTCGGACCCGACACCCTGCGGTTACCCGGTGGCACGCCCATCTTCATGGTCTCGCGACATCAATTCATCAAACATCCGGGCTATGGGTTTGCTATTGTGCCATTGTATGGACAGTAGCAAACTATGTCAAGTAAAATATAACACAGGTGCAAACTTCCTATGACAAGTGGAGCGCAGAATAAGATAAAGCGGATAAGAGAACGATTGGGGCTTAGTCAGACAGAATTCGCAGATAAAATTGGTATTACAAAGGGTTACCTGAGCGCAATTGAATCTGGCAAGCGGAAACCGGGTAGGAAAATCTTTGAAGGCATTATCCAAGAGTGTCTGGAGGATTTGGTTGCGGTTTACAGTGGCAAACCCAGCGTTGATTCCGCGGACTCTCCGGCTGTGGCCGAGACTGGGCCCCGATGGCGACAAGTCAGCTCGTCCATAGAACTGAGTCGGCAAGAGGAAGCCCTTATTGACACCCTCCGTTTTCTTGGGGCTGATTACGCCAAAGATCTATATTACCGGGTCATGAGCAGGGCCAGGAAAGCGATTCAGAGCAGCGAACTAGAGAAGGGTGAGTTAGAGAGACTCAAGGAGGTACTGAGGACACTGGGAAAGGCGGCCATAGAGTAAAGAATCCGGGCACTGAGGACCCGGCTTTGAGCCGCCCCCGGAAGGGGCTACAACACCGGCGGATCCCGTCTCCCCGCTTGGCGTTCAACATTTAACTATCAGGTGGTCGACAAAATGAACAGCAGAACCGCAGAACAAGGAACCGCAGAATATCGAAGTGAAAAACATTTTTTTATTTCTTTCAAAAACTTCTGCTGTTCGAAATTCCTTGTTCGATATTGTCCTTCGGACTCCCCACCCTGTGGGCGGGTCCCCAGTTTCGATATTCAAAATATAAAAGAGGCTGGATCCCACTCCAAGCTGGACTAGAAAGTTCGTCACAATATAACTTCTGGCAAATCCATTGAACTCTGACTTACCCTGAGGACCAGGTTTTCGATGTTGAATAAAGGCGATATAAGTAACTCATCTATTTGGTGTCTGTAAAAACTCATCCTATAAACCACTCGCACAGACGCCACAGCACCTTCCACCTGCTAACCTGTATCTCCTCATCACCAAAATCTCGACGCCGCCAAAGGATCAAATTGCGTTCCCACGGGAAAATGGGCAAAGGCCGAAAAGGCTGCAAGCTGTATTGGCGAATCTTGAGCCAGGTCCGCACGTACCCACGTCCCCGAAGCTGCTGTCTCTCACAACCGTGAAGATCCTCTTGGAGCACTAGCTTTGGGGTCATGGACAAGATAGCCTCCTCCCAGCGACAATCGGGGTATACTCTCTGACAAACCACCGCGGCGCAATGGATGCCTTCCAGCTCCTCCACCCAAGTCTGGGGGAACACCTTGACCCTCTCCCAGAACTTTTGGGGCTCGCCCTGGTAATATCCCGTTAGCAACTCTGTCATACCATTAGGGTCTAAGAAGATATTGGGAGATGTCAGTTCAATGTATGGGCCACAGTCAATTCCTACGTAGTACGTCAGATTCAATTGTGTCATCAGACGGATGTGATTATCAATCCGGTTTAACAGACGGCCAGCGCCCAGGTTGACGAGGGAAGTGTGTCCGAATTCGCTGAGGAAGGCTATAGCGGCATTGTTCATGTTACACGATTCCTCTCAATCACCCTTTAAGTTTTAAAAGCTACCTTTCTAGCAAGTAATATAGGGAAAATCGCATTCGAGTGTCAATGAACGTAGTTTGCAATGAGCAGAAATCGGGGAGGGATTTAAGAGGGCAAAGGAAGGAAAGAGAGATCAGTTCGGTCTTTCAGTGTCCATGTGGCCCTGCGCTTGGTGAACAGGTGGATTATCGTTTCACGGAATCTTGAGAAGAGACCTTGTACCTACAAACGTTTCTTGGCGAAGGCACGGCCAGAAGGTGTCTTTAAATAGCGTTCGAAATCGAGCGCTTTTTCCCGGTCAGTGAAAGCGATGGCGGTTTTGATACGCCATGGTTTGTATTTAGAAGAGTGAGGAAACTGCCTGCTGTTGTGATGATTTAGACGGTCTTCCAGGTTTTCGGTGAACCCTGTGTAGAAACGGTCAGGATGCTTTTCGGACTGCAAGATGTACACGTAATGAAACATTGACTATTACTGGCGTGCCGAGTCGTAGCTTGGAGCGATATTTTGGTTTAGAATTGATT
>Ga0224502_10000103_pt1 | contig 24198 bp, 26 predicted proteins | sample SF_Oct11_sed_USG_5_FD_169104 | JGI IMG/M metagenome (GOLD analysis project Ga0224502, IMG submission 169104) | Sediment microbial communities from San Francisco Bay, California, United States - SF_Oct11_sed_USGS_13 | ecosystem: Environmental > Aquatic > Marine > Sediment | place: USA... | reverse complement strand
GCGATGAACTGCATATCCCCGGCATCACCGTTGTAGGTGACGGTGAATTGATCAAATGTAGTGGCCTGGGTATCATCACGAGAGAAAGGAGCTGTTTTGGTTTGATAACCGGAGAACAAATAGTTATCGCTAAGTTTTGAGTTGGCCTGATCGAGTATCTGGTCATACAGATTTTTAAGGTTTTCAGCCGCCAATTGACGGCTTTCAGTTGTTCCGCCGATCTCAGTTTGAGCAATTGCTCCGACAACCTCCATCAAATCATCAACCAGATCCAGATTGGCTTCGATAACACCCAGGCGCGTTTTTCCGCTCTGGATATTGGTCTGATATTGTTCAATCGAGGCAATGGTTTGTCGATAATCCAACACCCTGCCCATGCCGAGTGGGTCATCCGAAGGCTTGTTAATTTTTTTGCCGGAGGCGATGATATTCTGTCTATCAAAGATCGCTTCGTTCTGGCGGGTCAGGTAGCGCACAATTGAATGTATTATGGTATTATTGGTAACTCGCATGATCCCCCTCCTCTGGGAATTTGATCCTTCCGGCAAAAAAAAATGCCGACTTTTTTATGAACTGTATGTTAACGTTCTCCAAGCGACCCTTGGCCTTTTAGACCATCTGCAAAACCGTTTGGATCATCTCGTCCGCCGTACTGATCATTTTGGCGGCCGCCGCATATGCGTTTTGAAATTTGATTAAATTGATCATCTCTTCGTCCAATGAAACCCCTGAAACCGATTCGCGGTAATTATCCAACTGCGCCACCATATCGGATTGATGCGTATAATAGGACTCCGATTTTAAGACTTCATTACCGACATCTCTAACCAGTGAGCTATAGTATTCATTAAAGGTGGCGGTATTTCCAATCATCAACAGCTGATGTTGCAGATTTGTGATTTCAATGGCGTTGCGGTTGTCACCGGGAACGGTCAGCGCATCGGCTGCCGCGGCAATTAAATCAAGGTTTGCGACAATATTGGCATTGACTTCAATATCCGCCGCCCTACCGGTTCCGTCAAAAAATACTAGGCCCGCTGATTGGTTCAGGGCAAAACCGTTTTGATGCAGGTTATTGACTTCCGTGGTCAATGTTCGGGCCAAGCTATCCAGACGATTCCGATAGTCGGGAATCAGAACGTCCCGGGTCTCAATCCAACCCTTTAACTTACCGCCGGAAATATCATTGTTAATATTTACGGGGTTTCCGACATTGTCGATCCAGACGACATCTTGAAGCCCGGAAGCATTGGGCTCTGTGGACAGTTGCCATAACGAGCCTCCGGTCACCAGCGGCCGCCCGTCGGCAATAAGCACGGAAACGTTACCATTTGTATCTTCAAATGCATTAATGTCAATCAATTCTGAGAGCTCTTTTAGCACCAGCTCGCGTTTGTCTCGATAATCATTGGCGTTTTGAGTGCCGGTCTCGGTCGAGACAATCTTTTGGTTCAGATCGACTATTTGTTCCGCCAGCCAGTTGACATCTGTAACGGTTGCCCCGATAGCGAAATCCTGATCCCGCTGAGATTGGGTCAGATCAGAATCCAGTTTGTTGAACGCGGAGGTTAAAATCTGCCCCCGGGTCAAAAGCATTTGTCGTTCAGTGAGACCGGCGGGATTATTGCTTAATGCCTGCCAGGCATTCCAGTACTCACTCATTGCCTCGTTCAATCCGTATCCGTAAGTTTCATTGAATATCATTTCCAGTGATTCAACGGCATTTTTCTGCGCATCCCACCTTCCCAGCGCCTGGCTTTCATTATTGATCTGGGCACTTATAAACCGATCGTAAATTCGTTCGATTGCGTCAGCGCTGACCCCGTTGCCCATCGGCCCTAAAACAGAATTCACCGCAGAATTCGTGGTCATTACCAATTTTTGACGTGAATACCCGGGGGTGTTCACATTGGCAATATTGTGGCTCGTTACACTGATCGCCTGCTGCTGGGTAGTCAGGGCTTGAGCCGCCATACTCATAATTCCATTAATATCTGACATAATGCTTCCTTTTTGGATGCAATTTTTTTAGAACCCATCTCGAAAATGCGTCTAGGTGCTCATAGCTGTGTTGCGGATCGACTCAAAATGCTCACATACTATCGTGTATGCTGCGCTTTTTCGCCGAACCGCGCCTTACTATGAACCCTGATCCACATTTTTGAGACGGGTTCTAGTTAGATTTCAAATCATGTTAATTAAATGCCAGAGCATCCGATAGATCATCAACCCATTGCGCAATTTTGACCGAAATTTCCTCAAATTGATCCAGCTGAACCCCCAAACGCTCAATGACTGCAGGTGATAGTTCCACGGATTGTCCTCCGGTTTCATCACTGGTATCGCCTGTTTGGCATAACAAATTGGCCAGATACACGATATCCATTTGTAGGGTGACCGCTTTGGGTGAATCCGGATCATGGTGCCATCGAACCGCATGGACAATATCTTTCGGAAAATTCCAATGGGTTAAAATCTGCGCACCGATTTCAGCATGATCCGTACCCAGAATCATATTCTCGGCAACCACAAAAGGTACGCCTTTGGCCGCAATACTCTCGATGGCCTCCAGTTCCTCCTTAACAAAGGATCCTAAAACCAGCTTGCCGACATCGTGGAGCAGCGCCGGCGTAAAAACATCTTGGGAGACTCTCTTTTTTTTGTCCTTTACCAGCGCTTCGGCAGCAAGGGAAACGGCAATCGAATGCCGCCACAAATTCCCGGGTGGCAGATCATAGCCGGGAACTGATTTGTCCATAACGGCGCTCACGCACGAAGCGACCACCAGCTGAGTGAGACGTTTAAAACCCAGCACCATAACGGCCTGTTTGAGGGAGCCGATTTTCGATGGAATCCCAAAGTAGGCCGAGTTTGCTAACTTAAGAATGTTGGCCGTCAGTCCCGGATCGTAACGTAAAATCTCTTCTATTTCAGATATTTCAGTATCCGGTTCTTCGAGCAGGGCAAGCATTTTAGCACCGGCCTCCGGCATTGTGGGAAATGCTTTTACCTTAGACAGGATCTGGTATAATTTGGTGTCATTCATAAAACCCTCTTGGTACCATGGCTGCCTTTGCAAAGCCTTTGCATTGGCAAAACCGCATAATTTTATTAGATATCACCACACACGAGCTTGCCCGTTGGCCTTTTATTTTGAACATCGCCTCTGCGGTAATATACCGGACTGGCCGCCATCGCATTATTTAACAGATTATAAGAACCTTGAATCAGTTCCAGCGAATGCGACAGTAAGAATTTATTTTGCTGATTGGCTTCTTGCAGTTTTTGAATCAGCGATAGAAGATCGGTGCTGCGCTCACGAAGCCTACCGGCATACGGTTCTTCCACCCATTGGGATAGCTGGGTTAAAGAAATCTCTTGGGGTGAACAGTTTAAATCAGAAGCCAATTTATCCATAAGCTGCTCGCGCTGTTCTTCGAGGATTCGCAGTTTTAAAAGCAAATTGTCTTTGGCTTTACAGGCTTGATTCAATTGTTGCAAATTCAGGCCCACGACAGCGTCTTTTTCCTGTTGGACAACGGCAAATAACGATTGATAAAGTTCAGTCGCATGCTCAAGCAATCCGAGTAGTTTTTTCAGAAGGTGTTCCATTTGAGAATCATCCCTAAAATTGAGATTATTTTTAAATATCTACCGTCCAATTAAAGCCTGATTGTAATTTCTTGGTTCAATCGATAAAACGGTTTTTCCCATATAAATTATCGGCTAAATTATCAAAAACTTTAATAGAAGTGGTTTCAAAACCCCAGATCAGGTTCAAGGGCAAGGCGTCCCGCGAATTGAAAGCGGAGCGTACACGCTAGTACGTGAGCATTTCGATTCGCGGGACAACGCAGCCATTGGGCCTCAGATGGGGTTTTGATATCACTTCTAATCAGATTCATCCTCCTTGGCCTCCGGGGTGCGTTCGTCAAGCTGACGCAACAGCATTTCCGCCAGGCCAATCCCGCCCCTTGCCGATATTTTGTTGGCGGTTTCCGCATCCAGCATCGATGTATAGATTTCTTCGCCCCGACCGCCGCTGATAAAACCGGACTTATGAATCGTAGCCCGCATTTCTTTCAATAGGTGATGAATGAATAGCGATTCCATTTTCAAACAGGCGTCCCGCAGCTCCGGGTCTTTTTGAATGTCGCCTTGCGGGCGTTTGTTTAATTCCACCGCGCGCTGGATGCGCTCTTTAGAATAAACAATCTCAGATATATTAACAGGCAATTTGGGTAAAGATAGCGGATCTGCCATTAGATAACCTCCAATTCAGCCTGCAGCGCGCCTGCAGCTTTAAGGGCTTGAAAAATGGCGATCAGATCACGGGGCGTAACACCAAGCGCATTTAAGGCCTTGACAACCTCACCGATACTGACACCTGATTCTACCAGAAATAAGGGGTTTTTGCCTTCTTTCACCAAGATGTCGGATTCAGGAGTGACAACGGTTTCCCCTCCGCGTGAAAACGGCAACGGTTGCGAAACATTCTGGGATTCATCAATTTGAATGCTCAAGTTGCCGTGCGCGATGGCGATGGTCGCAATGCGCACATTTTCACCCATAATTACAGTGCCGGTGCGCTCATTAACCACTATTTTGGATACCATGTCCGGGGTAACCCCCAGGCTTTCGATCATCGTTACGAATTGAACCGTTTTGCCACGGTAATTTTCAGGAACCTTCACCTGGATGGAGCCGCCATTCTCGGTTTGGGCGAGCTGGCTATAAAAAGCACGATTAATTGCCTGGGCAACCCGGGTGGCGGTCGTAAAATCGGCCTTGTGCAGCGCCAGGGTTAGGGAATCTTTTTGATTAAAATTTGAATGAATTTCTTTTTCGACCATCGCACCGCCGACAACCCGGCCAACGGTGGGAAAATTCTTTTGAACCTGATCACCGGAGTTTCCGCTAACCGCAAATCCGCCGGTGCTTACCGGCCCCTGGGCCACCGCATACACTCTGCTGTCAGCCGCTTTCAGGGGGGTAAACAATAAGGTCCCGCCCTGCAAATTTTCCGCATCGCCAATGGAACTCACCAGCACATCAATTCGGCTGCCCAGCGTTGCAAACGCCGGCAGATCGGTTGTGACCATGACGGCCGCTACATTTTCGACATCTTCAATATCAGCCGGCTGGACGGTCACCCCCATTTTCTCCAGCAGACTGGCCAGAGACTGGATGGTGAATAAGGAATCATCACTGTCACCGGTGCCTTCCAGCCCGACCACCAATCCATACCCCACCAGCTGGTTTCCGCGCACCCCTTTTATGTCGGCAATATCTTTAATTCGCACCGCACCGGCATCGGGTATCAGAAGGATCAAGCTTGTCAGCATGAACAAAATCGATGCGACCCAGCGGCGAACACATGGCATATGAAGATGTATATTCATTATTTATCTTCCTTCACTTCATCAATTTAGAAAGGCCAGACTGAATTTAACACATTCGCCAGCCAACCGGGCCGCTGACGGTCATTGACGATTCCGCTCCCGCTATATGCGATTTTGGCGTCGGAAACAAAAGTGGACAGAATGACGTTGTCATCACTGATATCTCGAGGCCGGATGACGCCCGACAAAATAATCATCTGGGTTTCATGGTTGACCAAAACTTCACGTGAACCGACAATTTTCAGATTGCCGTTCGGCAAAACCTGGGCGACCCGGCAGGTGATAAAGGCACTGAGATCACCACTGCGTGATGTGCTCCCCGAGCCGTCAAAATCGCTGGTCATGCTGCCTTTGACGGATGGATTCCCGAAGGGATCCGGTCTCGGCAGATTTTTGGGAATTTCGGGCAAAACTTTGTCGCGGTACCATTCTTCGGTGCCAAAAAGCGTATCGATGCCGGCCTCCAGGCTGGAGGTCCGACCGGTTTGCGTGTCCGCCGAATTGGTAGCCTTGGCAGACTCTGAGATATTGACCGTGACAATATCGCCCACTGAGCGGGCCTTGGTATCAATGAAAAAACCATTAAAGTTACTGCGCGCATCATAAAGGGAACCATTATATTCCACTGGCGCTGGAGGCGGCGCTTTAATTTCAGTCTTTTCTTTTGGCGGCATTTTTTGCGCCACCGGCGGCGCTGTCCGCTGGATAACGGCACAACCCGCAAGGCTGATGAATAACAGGGTGACGATACTTAATCCGATTAAATATAGGCTGAGTTTTCGCATCATTGGCTTTCCTTATCTAACAAGTATGAGACACATTAAAAATCCACCTGAACTGTGTTGGAATCGATCACACGGCCATAAAGCACTTTTTTCGAGTCCACATTGATGACCGGAATTCGATCGCCCAAGCGCCCTTTTTGCTTAACCAAGCCGCGGGTTGTAATCTTTAATCCGTTGGATTGGGCGATGATCACCACCAGATCCCCGCGTTTCACCAGCGGTGGCAGCTCGATGCTGTCCGCCCTTAAAGGGGTTTGAGCCCCGATGGCTCTTTTGGTACGCTTGCCCAGCACCGCTTCAAGATCGGTAACGACATTGGAAGATAGATGGGTCAGGTCCAGCGTTTGCAGCATAATATCATCTTCGGTAATCGGCTTATACCTGCCCAGCGGTTTGCGAGTCACCACCACGGGTCCCCATACTTCAACTGTGGCAGTTGTCCACACCTTCTTTTCAAAATGTCCATTAACACTGAAATCTACAGCGATCGAACACGTCCCCATCAGCTTTTGCATGCTCGGTGCCGCCACTTTGTATGCAATGCGACCTTTCGACAAAATCACCCTTTCAGAAACATTTATCTCTTTGATGCGCACCGTTTTGTTTTCCTGGGGGATGTTTTGGGTAATAAAGTCGGCAACGATTTTTTCTATTTTGTGTTTATCGATTTCGACGTGGCTGCGCGAAATTATAATGCGCCGGGGGCCCTCTATGTTAACGCCCGCTAAGTTAATATGATGTTGTTTTAAACGCATCTTAAGATGCCGTTGATCATATTCGCGCGTCTTGCCCGGCAATGGCGTTTTTCCAATTACGATGTCTTTCAGCTGTTGAACCAATTGGGTGTCGCTGCTCTCAATGGATGCAATTTGACCCAATAAAACCTCGTCATTTTCGATTTCAACCTGATCCCTGACCCGAATCGTGGTCATTTCTGCGGCCGTAAGCTCTGCAGCTACTCCCAAAATAGATGCGGTTGCCCAAAAAATGAGCAGTCCAAGGCCAAGCCGTTTCGATTTTTTAAATGTTAAGATAGCGTTATTCATTTTGATCTGTTACCGTTTTAGATTATTTGCCATTTGTAACATGTCATCCGCTGTCTGGACGACTTTACTGTTGGTTTCATAGGCCCTTTGCGCTGTAATCATACTGACCATTTCATCCACGACGCTCACATTGGACATTTCCAAAAACCCCTGGGCGATCGTACCAAAGCCATTTTCTCCGGGGGTGCCGGTGATTTCATCTCCGGATGCTTCGGTGGGGGAATAAAGATTTTTACCCAAGCTTCTTAACCCGGCCGGATTAACGAAACGGGCCAATTGAAGCGTGCCGATCTCGGTCGGAGCGGCATCGCCGGCCTGGATAACGGAGACCGTCCCATCCATTCCCACGGTAATGGATATCGTGTCGGATGGAACTGTCATTTCCGGCACCAGGGGGAAACCGTCCGGATTGACAATGCGGCCGTCGGCATCCAGCTTGAATTCTCCGGAACGACTGTAGGACGTATCTCCATTCGGTATTTCTATTTGGAAAAATCCATCGCCTTCGATGGCCCAGTCGAGTTCATTTGTGGTATTCTGAAAATCTCCCTGGATAAAAATCTTTTGAACCGCAGCAGGGCGCGTGCCATGCCCCAATTGAATTCCGGCAGGCACAATCGTATCTTGCGATGAAGCTGCCCCGGCCGGTCGCATGGTTTCGTATAATAAATCCTGAAACTCAGCCCGACTTTTTTTAAAACCGGATGTAGTCACATTTGCGAGATTGTTTGAAATCACATCAATGTTGAGCTCTTGTGCTTGCATGCCGGTGGCTGACGTCCACAAACTGCGTATCATTTTGCCTCCTGTAATTTGACAGTTATGAGTTAATAGTTAATTTTTATTCGTTGTATTACATCAACTTCAAATGCAACTTTTTCACGATCAAATAACAAATAACGAATAACCAATAACTTTCCACTAGGCTGAACCCACATCGTTAATCAGCTTGGCGTTCATCTCATCGATAGATCGCATCGTCTTCTGATAGGATTCATATCCACGTAACACCTCGATCATCTCGGTCATCATTCTGACAACATCGACATTTGAAACTTCGAGAAATCCCTGACTGACCTTAAAATCTTCATCCATTTCCTCGAGTGTTCTCGGGTTTACAGCGCGATAAAAATTATGACCTGCTTTTTCGAGGCCGGAAGAGTTTGTAAAATCAACAATGCGAAGGCGACCGACTTGAGATCCATCGACCGTTACAAAACCGTCTTCGGACACCGTAAATTCGCGCTTCTCGTCAGACGGTTTCAAAAGTTTTATTTGAATCTCTCCGCCCTGCCCCATTACCGGCCAGCCCTGGTGGGTAACCAGCACCTCGTCTGAATTAACCGCGAAGTCTCCCCTGCGCGTATAGCGGACACCATCAGGTGTCTGAACACAGAAAAAACCCCTGCCGGATAAGGCCAGGTCAAATGGATTGCCCGTTTTTTTCGTTTCGCCTGATGAAAAATCGGTATATGAGCTAAATTGCATCCAGTATTGAGGCGCCTGTGATTGACGCCAACTAACCGGTAAATTTTTATTGTCGACGGCTTCAGCCAGTTCAAAGGCCTTAAAACGACCTCTATCTTTTTTAAAGCCGACTGTATTAACATTGGCCAGATTGTTAGAAAGAATCTGCAAGCGCTTTTCGTATGCCATCGCACCGGTTGCGGCCATGTAAATCGATCCACTCATTGACAAACTCCTTATCTCAAATTGTCCTGTAAAAAATTGAAGGCGCAACCCCTCTTCCGATAAAGACCGACGATTTTCAGAGGGGTACAATCAATCTGCCGGGATAGGAATGCAAGACACATACCAATGATACGCATAATTCGGGATCCGCAAAAAGAGATAAAGGATTGAGGGCAACAAATCCATTAGGGCGGTTTTTTTAACAATATTAACTATTTAAGAAACATATTGGCAGCCGATCGCAACACCAACAATCCTGCAGTGCCTGACACCTAAAAAAACTTAAGTCCGAGAAAAATTCAGCTTGCCAGATGCGGTATTTTTTGCCGATTCTACCTGGAGCTGCCTAGTGTTGCGTCCCAAAAAAATGTTACAAAAGTCGTATTGACTATGGTTTCAGGTTTCAGTGTTCAGGTGCGAGTAAGGGTTCTGGGTTCAGAGATTCAAGGATTTGTTAAATTAGTTTTATTTGTCTTATTGGTTTAATTGGTTGGCTTAAACCGAACCAATTGAACGAATTAAACCAATCAAACCAATATAACGTGTGCTGAAACCTAAAATAAAACCGTGTTTTGTAAATTACTTGCGGGACGCAACACTAGAAAGGATTCATCGAGGCGGGTTCATGCAGGCGGGTTGATTTTAATTTTAGCCGATTCGGCACTCAGACGTTTAAGTTTTAAAACCAGCTCGACTTCACCTTTGGGGACATTTAAGTCTTCCGAAATATCCGCTAAACTCATTCCCTGACCGGCCAAGTTTTCGATTTCACTATAGATCGTATCCGCAGCATCCTGATCTGCCGCTTCGGTACGGGGAATCTGGGCGGCGACGCGACCCGGTGCCGGCACCAGCATTTTTGAGGCAATCTGCGTTTCTCTTAACTCGAAATAGGCGTCTAAGGTTTGGCGCTCTTTGTCGATGGTTTCCAATATATGCGTAAAGGCCAAGTCGGATTGTTGCCGGATGGCCTCGATAATAAATTCGGTGTTAAAATTTTGCAGGTTCTCCCCGGTGGGAGCCTTTAGGAACAGTTGTTTGTATTTGATCTTATTTCGAATAAGGCACAACAGAATAAAACCGCCCAGACAGATTTGCGTTATATCCAAAACGATTTCCCACAAGCTGATTGTTTGCAATGCCATTTCCACTCCCTGCCCCGGATCCGCCTCAGCGCAGAACCGAATAATAGTCATTTACCACCAAAGCACGAAAAAACGAAAATACGCCCTCCGTAAGAGCTTAGACCCGGACATCAATGATTTTCTTATCAGAATCATCTTCTGTTTGTGCAGAACCGGTAGAACTCGAGGTATCAATAGAATCCTGGCGCTGGTGCTTTTCGTTTTTACTCAAAATATCGACTTTGTCGGATTCCTTTTTACTTTTTTTCTTTTTTTTGCCTTTTTCATCTTCCGAATCCAAGAATTTTTCAAAAGGCGGCTTTTCTTCTTCGCGCTTTTTGCGGTTGACCTTATTGACTCTCCCGGTAGCTGATACCGCGGGTACTCTTTCGGGGAAATTGATATCTTCAACCATGATTCTATCCTCTGATTTCAGATTTTATCTCACCCTTCCGCCCTCCCACTTCCGAATTTTACCTAAGATTATTCTTCCAGCAACTTTTGTTTTCGCAGCTTCGCCCGTAAATGCAATATGGCCTGAGAATGGATCTGGGATACGCGCGACTCGGTTATTCCGAGGACTTTGCCGGTTTCTTTCATTGTCAACTCTTCCAGATAGTAGAGCGAAATAACCAGGCGTTCCTTTTCCGCCAACTGTTCGATCGCCCGCGCCAAGGCGTCCTTTAATTCCTTTACTTTCGTAAGGCTCAAAGCGTCATCATCATTGTTGACCAAATAACTCAGTAGTTTTTCTTTCTCGTCTTTAGAGGATACGCCCAATTCTTCAAGACTGATAAAGGAGATGCTTGACATCTGTTTGGTGCGATGGACGTGCTCGAGTTCGACCCCTAATTCCTGAGCCACTTCCCTATCATCAGCCTCGCGGCCCAGCTTTTGTTCCAGCCGCGTGAACGCATTTTCTAATTCTCTTATTTTGCGTCGATTGGATCTCGAAAGGAAATCACGCGCACGCAACTCGCTTAACACCGCGCCTTTGATACGGAAAATCGCATAGGTCATAAATTTATTATCCCGGGTCGAATCGTAGCGATCCACCGCCTGGATCAAACCGATAACGCCGACATTCATCAGATCTTCGATATCCACAGTTGAGGGAAGATGAACCGCCAACCGATGAACGATGCGTTTCACATAGGGTAGATACTCGGTTATTAACTGATCGCGATAAACCGGATCTTTTTGCGCTATTTTTTTTGTTCGTGTCCGTGCCAGTGCCATAAAACTTTATTTCTCCAATTATGCAAAATTATTTTTAATCAAATGATGCCAAAAAAAATTGGAATCGCCCTTGGGCACATGTGTCGGCGATGTCGTGGATATTTTGTGGGCCAGATCTGTAAAGCACCTGCTGGCCTTGGTATCCGGATACAGTTCGCTGACAAGTTTCTGTTGTTTGACGCCTTTGATAATATTGGCATCAAATAGAACGCTTCCCAAATAATCGAGGGTCATATCTAAAAATCGCTCCGTCACCATGTTCAGTTGTCGAAATATTTCTCTTCCCTGCTGACGCGTACCGGCCAAGTTAACGATGACCTTACAACATTTTTCGGCGTACTTTAATGAGAGCACTTTCATCAGTGCATACGCATCGGTAATTGAGGTCGGCTCGGGTGAAACCACAACCATAATTTCATGGGCGGTAACGTTAAAGTCCATAACATTTGAAGAAATACCGGCCGCGGTATCGATGAACAAAATATCAACGGCACCAATTAACTGATCCAATTCGCTGAGAATTTGAACCTTCTGGTTTTGCGTCAACTGGGTCAATTCCTGGATGCCGGAGGACGCCGGGAGGATGAGCATCTTGCCGGGTCCTTCAACAATAATATCGTTCACCGACTTCTCTCCCAGGATCACATGGGATAAGTTGAATTTCGGAGCAAGCCCCAGCAAAACATCCAGATTGCCCAACCCTAAGTCCGCATCCAGAATAAGAACTTTTTTCCCAAGCTGTGCAAACGCATAGCCAAGATTGGCCACAATGTTGGTTTTGCCGACACCGCCCTTGCCGCTGGTTACGGAAATAACACGCGTATTTGGCGTGCGCCTTTTTGGCGACTTATCCGGCCCATCCGTTTTACGATTGGCGGCCCGGTCGGCTAAGCGGATGACTTTATTTGAAGAAAATTTCGATGTCATTAAAATTTCAGCTCCTCGCTCAAACAACCCTTACGAATAGTTAGAGATTCGCATCTTATCATTTCCGGGAGTGTCGACCTGAAACACATCGCTCGAGGCCGGCCGGCAATCTCTGCAGGGCACAAAATGCTGTGATTTTGCTTCCTGAACACTTGAAAAGGTGATCATGTTTTTGGGTTTTATTTTATGCGTCCATTTGCAATTCGGATAGTGAAACACATCTGAATTTTTATTGGCGACATAGTCATCCGCAGCACTGTCGTGGGAAGTGGTCGGGTGTGCATGATTAAGTGTCCCGGAATCGGAAATTCCAAAATGATTCATGAAACTGCCAAATAAACATCTTACAATTTTCTCTATCGATCCGGTTTCGATGGAATCCGGAACTTGTCGCCCGGTCGTCAGAAAAGACAGCGGTAATTGATTGTCAACCAGCAGATTGATCAGATTTCCGAAGGTGGCGCTCTCATCTAGTTTAGTGAAAAACAGGTACTGAATTGGAATTGCGCCCAATCGCCCAATTGTGTTGAAAAGATCGGCTTCTTTGGCCCCCGCACTCAAAAGCAGGTGAATCTCAATCGATGGTATCACTTCCATGTAAGACTTAAGATCCTCAATCTCGCTGTGGTTTTCAGAATTGATCCCGGGCGTATCGACAAGGATAAGGTCATACTGCCGGAATGCATTAACAGCCGCCGTAAAAGCGGAAGGAGTGGCTGCTGTCTTAACGGGAATTCCGATGGCTTTGCCGTAAATTTTAAGTTCCTCTGAGGCGGCAATGCGGTAGGAATCGACGGTGATGAGCGCAACCTTCTTGTTTCCCTCGATGACTTGCCTGGCAGCCAGTTTGGCGAGTGCCGTTGTTTTACCGACACCGGTGGGCCCGATAAAAGCCAGTACCTTAGGCTCGGCTTTTATTCGAGAGGCCGGCCCGAGCATGTCTCTTTTTTGTTCGAGCGCAGCGCTGATCTGGGAAATAATCTTATCCTTTAAATCGATGCGCTTGACTGGTTTTTCTTTTTTGATGACCTCGATAAGGTCATTGGCAATGTCCCGTTTGACCCCTTGCGACAAAAGATGCTGAAAAATGCCGCCTAACGTGTCATCATTTCGGCCGCTATGACGATTGCCGTAACTCGGGAGTGGCCGTCGCCGGGCAGGTGATTTTATCCTGTTCTGAGCAGAATTTGTAAGAATCTTTTTGGGGAGTCCGCCGGGCCGGCCGTTGGAACCATCAGCCGGTAGAGCGCCTGAATATGGAACCGAATTTGATGAAGCCGGTGAATGGTATGTATCGGTTGCCGCGGTTACCTCGACCCCGGCCGTTTTTGCCGAGCCTAAAAATCGATTCTCTACCTTCAGGCTTCGCGCGGACAAAATCACTGCTTGAGGACCAAGCTCATGTTTGATCAATCGTAAGGCCGTCGTCATATCTCTGGCTTCAAAGCGTTTAATCTGCATGGGTAAGCTCCAGCATATCTATAGATTGTATTTCAATGTTGCTAAGTATTTCGTCATATGACAGAACCGTAATATGCGGCAAAAAGCGATCTGCCAGCATTTTAAAATGGTGCCGTACTTGGGCGGAACACATCACAACCGGCGGGTGGTCTGTAGAAGACATTTTCTCCAGACTGCGGGCCAGATTGTTCATTATCTGTTGCGCAACCGGAGGGTCCAGCGACAAAAAGCCCCCCTGATCGGTTTGCTGCAATGCCCCGGAAATGGCTGATTCGATGCTGTGCCCCAGGGTGATGGCCACAATTTTGCCTTCAGCGCTCAGATGCATCCTGGTTATGGTACGTGCCAACACCTGTCGCACGCGTTCGGTCAATATATCCAGATCTTTGATTACGGGGGCCCAATCGGCCAGCGCTTCTAAAATCGCCAACAGATCTCGAATGGGAACCTGTTCCCGCAGTAGGTTTTGCAGTACTCTAACCACTCCTCCTAAGGGTAATAAATTGGGGATCAATTCTTCGACGACTTTAGGATGGGTATCCTTTATGGTATCCAATAATTGCTGGACATCCTGCCGGCCTAACAATTCGTGGCAATGTTTTTTAACGATTTCAGACAGATGCGTCGTCATTACGGTTGCCAGATCCACAACCGTAAACCCTTTTGCCAGTGCATTTTCTTTGGTATCTTCCTTTATCCACAGTGCCGGCAATCCATAGGTAGGCTCCTGGGTCGGAATGCCGTCTATTTTATCTTCGGCGGTGCCTGGATTCATCGCCAGATAGTAATTGGTCATCAGCTCCCCTTTAGCGACTTCATTACCCTTAAGCAAGATGGTGTATTCACCGGGCTTCAGCTGCATATTATCCTGGATATGAACCGGCGCAACGATGATGCCGACCTCGCGCGCGATCTGTCTGCGAAGCGATTTAATTCGATCCAACAACTGCCCGTCCTGCTCGATGTCCACCAAAGGGATAAGCCCGCACCCGACCTCGATTGCCAGCGTATCTAAGGGCGGCAGGGCCTCAAACTGGTCTGCAGGAATGACTTGTTCTTCCTGCATTTTTTGCTCTTCTTCCGCCCGGGCCTTTTCTTTGATGGATTGAAAAACAACGTAGGCCAATCCAGCGGTCAGACACGCCAGGACCATAAAAGGTATCGTCGGAAGCCCGGGTACCAGACCAAATCCAAAAAGAACCACAGAGGCAACAGCAATGGCCTTGGGTTGGACCAAAATTTGAGCTGTGATTTCTTCTCCCAGACTTGATTCCGCACCTGCCCGGGTCACAATCACCCCGGCTGCGGTGGACACTATTAGGGCAGGCACCTGGGTGACCAGGCCGTCCCCGATGGTCAGCAAAGTATAATTTTGAGCGGCATGCGCAAAACTCATGTTGTTTTGGAAAACACCGATGGCAAGCCCCCCGATAATGTTAATTAAAGTGATGACGATTCCGGCGATGGCATCGCCCCGCACAAATTTATTGGCACCATCCATCGCCCCGTAATACTCAGCCTCCTGGGAGATAACTTCGCGCCGGTGGCGGGCTTCCTGCTCATTAATCATACCCGCATTGAGGTCCGCATCGATGGCCATTTGTTTGCCGGGCATGGCATCCAAGGTGAATCGTGCCGCCACTTCAGCAATTCGTCCGGCCCCTTTGGTAATCACCATAAAATTAATGGCCACCAGGATTAGAAACACGATAATTCCCACCAGATAATTGCCACCCACCACAAAACCGCCGAAAGCCATTATGACCTTGCCCGCGGCCATTGTGCCTTCACTGCCATGCAGCAAGATGATGCGGGTGGAGGCGACATTCAGCGACAATCTAAACAACGTGCCCAATAGCAAAATTGAAGGAAACGCAGATAATTCCAGGGGCCGCTGTACATACATACTGGCCAAAAGAATGATCAATGACAATGTGATGTTGAATGATAGAAGTAAATCGAGCAGAAAAGTCGGTAGAGGCATTACCATAAAGACCAGAATGCCCACCACTGCCAGGGCCATGATGACATCGCTGTTTTTAGCGATATATGGAAGTTGTCCTGTAATTTGGGTCTGATGCGCCAATGCTTTTTCCTTGTTAAGCGGTCTGATACATTCCTCTGAGTCGATAGACATACGCCAAAATTTCGGCGACCGCCCGATAGAGCTCTACCGGAATAAATTCGCCGATCTCCACCATTTTAAACAACGTCTGGGCCAGCGGTTTGTCTTCGACAATCGGCACCTGATGCTCACCCGCAATCGCTTTGATACGTTCGGCAATATGACCGGCACCCTTGGCAATTACAGTCGGCGCCGCCATCTCACTGGCCTCAAATTTCAGCGCTACGGCCAGATGGACGGGGTTGGTGATGACAACATCCGCCTCGGGAACGGCCTCCATCATCCGGTGTGCCGCCATTGCAAGTTGTGCTTTTCGAATTCTGCTTTTGACCTTCGGATCTCCTTCGACTTGCTTGTGTTCATCTTTTACTTCCTGTTTGGTCATCTTAATGCTTTGTTCAAATTGCCAGCGCTGATAGATGTAATCCAAAACCGCCAGAATGATCAGTGCCAGACAAACAAAAAAAAGAATTTTAAATGCCACCTGAGCGATAAAAAGGAGAATTTCGCCGACCCCCTGCTGCATCAGGGGGGGGAATGCCCGCATTTCCGCTTTGATAAGTCCATAAGAAATACCGCCGATAATAAAGAGCTTCATAATGGACTTGGCAAGTTCCACCAGCGATTTTAAAGAAACAAACTTTTTCAACCCGGAAATCGGATTGATCTTTGCCAGTTTGGGCCTCAAGGGTTCGCTATGCATCTCAAACCCCACTTGACCGACGTTCCCGGCTATACCGGCAATCAGGATGGGCACAAAAAAGGGTATCAAAATCGAAAATAGCTTCTTGAAAATATCCACGGAAAAGGTACTGACATCGGATACGGTGTTGAGCCGCAAAGTGTCAAGTTCTTGATAAACGCCCCCGATAAACTCAGAGATGTTCCAGAACATCCACGATCCGGCAAAATAAAAAAACCCCAAGGCGGTCATTAATATCAAAACGGACGGAATCTCTCTGCTTTGGCCAACCTGCCCTTTTTTTCTTGACTGCTGCCTTCGTTTCGGGGTTGCTTTTTCGGTTCGTTCCTGCCCACTGCTTTCCGGCATGTGCTACCTCAAATCCCGGCTATGAAGCTGCTTTTAGAAGCAGCATGATCGTATCGCCCAGCTTGCTGAACATTATTTTCAGAAATGACGAAAAATAGGGTAGACAAAAACCAATAAATAATAGACCCACTGCAATTTTTAAGGGCATCGCCACAAAAAATACGTTCATCTGCGGTATCGTGCGCGCGATCAGCCCAAATGCAATGCTGGTAAGTAACAATACGGCGATGATCGGTGCACCCAATTTAATGGCAATGACAAACATATTCCCCGCAATGCCGATGAGCTGCTCGATCAGCGAACCGCTGATTCTAAAACCAAAGGGCGGCACCAGCTGATAGCTATCAGCCAGCGCCCGTATAAACTTATGGTGGGCATTTATGGTGATAAAAATTAATAAAGCAAACAACTCATTGAATTGGCCTAAAAGCGGCACCTGCAGATTCGTGGATGGATCCATCACCCTGGCAATCGCCAGACCCATCTGATAGCCGGCCAATTGCCCGGCCAGTTGCAGCCCGGCAAAAATGAAATTCACCGCCAGGCCAATGCTGAGTCCCAGCAAGATTTCCCCAAAGATCCCGATGGCAAGGGGCGTGAAACCGATAATCGCCGGGAAATCCTCCAAATTTAAGATTGGAAACAAAGCCATGCTGGTTGCCAGCGCCAATCCAGCCTTAATTAAAACCGGTATGCTTTTGCTCTTGAAAATCGGCATGGTCATCAAAATCGAACCGACACGGAAAAAAATGAGAAAAAACATCTGCAACTGCGGCAATGGAATCGAAACCGATATCATTCTTAAGCACCGATCCTACGAAGTTCGGCTTTCAGCCGATATTAACGAATATAAATAACAATGTTGGTAAACAGATTTTCGGTAAAGGTCACCATCGTCTCTACCATCCACGGCAAAAAGAATAACAGGGCACAGGCGACCGCCAGCATCTTGGGAATAAAGGTCATCGTCATCTCATTGATGGATGTAACCGACTGAAATATGCTCACAGCCAATCCAACCAGTAAAGCCGCCAGCAGCATCGGGGCTGCCAGCGAGATCGCTGTTTTGATGGCTTCAAAAAAAAATCCGGTCAAAAATTCAGGCGTCATACAAAACTCCTGACCAGTGAACCCACCAGTAAATTCCACCCGTCGGCCAGAACAAATAACATCAACTTAAACGGCAAAGATATCATGATCGGCGGCAGCATCATCATGCCCATTGAAAGCAAAACACTGGCCACCACCATGTCAATTATCAGAAAGGGCACATAGAGCAACAAACCGATCTGAAAGGCGGTTTTGACTTCACTGATAATAAAAGAGGGAATTAGAACTGAGATCGGAATATCATCGACATCTTTGGGCCGCTCGATCTTGGCAATCTCGACAAATAGGGTCAGATCCTTTTCGCGGGTCTGCTTAAACATAAATTTCCGTAAAGGTTCAGCCGCATTTTGAAACGCCTGCTGCTGACCGATTTGGTCGTCTAAAAAGGGCTGCAATGCATTTTGGTTTATATTCTGCCATACCGGCGTCATGATAAAAAATGTTAGAAATAATGCGAGTCCGATGAGCACTTGATTCGGTGGCGCCTGCATGGTTCCCAATGCCCTGCGAAGCAACGAAAGCACAATAACGATCCGCGTAAATGAGGTCAGCATGATCAAAATGGCCGGAGCCAGGGAGAGAATCGTCATCAACAGAAAGATCTGCAGTACGACCGCCGTTTTCCCGGAATCTTTGGCTTCGTCCATGCCGATGGTGATAAAGGGGGCAGAGGATTCCGGCGCTGCCGCTGCGCTGCTCTGGGGTGCCAACAGGACTGCACCCAGACCGATTCCGAAAATCGCGACCAGAAGCAAAACAGCATGCGCACACGCGATGCGTTTGTCTTTACGATAAGCGCCGCACCTGCGGTATTTTGAATTTGATTTGGTTTCAGATCGGCCGTGCATATGCAGTTGCCTCAACATTGTTCTCCGTGCTTGGACGCCAGGAATCGACTCTTGATTTTATTTAAGTGATCGGCAAAAGATGGCGCGCTGAGCCCGGTTTCTTCTTTTTGGATTTGGTCAAGGATGTCCTTGTCCTCAATTTGGGTCAGCAGGCGAATCGAATCACCCGAAATTCCAATGACCAGAAGGGCGCCGGGGACTTGTACCAGAGAGATGCTTTTCTTGACACCCATATACTGATTGGCCATCACGCGAATCATTTTATCATGGGTACGGCCAGCGTCTTTGCGCATAAGCCGTTTGGTTAAGAAAAAGAAGAATCCCAATCCGCCCAGGACAAGAGCCAGGGCGGCCAGCATTTTAAAAGCCGTGGAAAGCATGTCCGGCGTTGCATTCATTTCAACCTCTCAATACGTTCGATCGGGCTGATAATTTCGGTCAGGCGGACGCCATATTTTTCGTTGACCACGACGACTTCACCTCTGGCCACCAGCTTCTGATTTGCCAGTATTTCTAGAGTTTCCCCGGCCAGTTTGGAAAGCTCGACCACCGAGCCCTGTCCCAGCTTAAGCAGCTCATTGATCAGCATTTTGGTTCGGCCCAGTTCAACTGAAATTTCCAAAGGGATATCCAGAAGGAAATCCATATTTGCATAGGACCTGGTACCGGCTTCAGCACTGCGTTTTAATCTACCCGGGTCCTTTAGTTCTCTATCCGCCAGCTGGTTATCTTCTTCGGCCCCAACCTCAGATGCTTTGACATCTTGTTTTTGTTTTTCTTTATCAGAAGCAGCCATCGTTAATTTTTGCCTCCATTCGTATTTAACAATTTCACAATTTCAACGGCACGGTTCCCTTTAATTATTCCCGGGTACCCCTGGTATTTGGGGACCTGGTCTACCCGGATGGAAATGAGGTCATCCGGTCCGGCTTTCAGCTTGATGACATCTTCGACTTGAAGATTTAATAAGTCCCGAACGGATTGGGTGGTTTTTCCCAATTCAGCAATTACAGTAACATGCGTATCTTTCAATAATTCCTTCAGCTGCGGAGTCCAGGTATTTTCCATACCTTTTTCCCGCAAATATTTTGGTGACAGTTCTTCTTTAATCGGTTCCATCATCAGGTAAGGAATCGCGATATGAAAATTGCCGGAGAATTCCGAACCCTTTAAGCCAAAAACAATAATCAACATAATATCATTTGGCGGAACCAACTGGACAAATTCCGGCTTTGTCTCCGTCTTTTTCAGAGCCATATTTACGCTGTAGACACTTGACCAGGCTTTTTGGAATTTAGCTAAAATGTCGCCGGCAAACTTTTTGATCATCCGTAATTCAATCTGGGTAAATTCGCGCACGCGGGTGGTGGGTTTTCCATCACCGCCAAACATGGAATCGATCAGAGAAAAAACCAGACCGGGTTCGATGCACAACAGGGCGGTACCGATCAGAGGCTCCATACTGAACAAAGTGAAGCTCGTCGGGCTTGAAAAGGCGCTGATGAATTCCTTGTATTTAACCATTTCGGCAGAAACAAACTCAATGGCAACGGATGCCTGCAATGAAGATGACAGGGTATCCTGCATCAACCGGGCGAACTTATCATAAACTTCTTCCAGCGCAGAAAATTGATCCCGCAAGATTATATTTTGCGACATCAGATTGTAGGGTGCCGCTTCGACATCTTTCTTAGCTTCTTGATCGAGATCAACATCGCCTCTTTCCATGGCGGAAAGCAGCGCATCAATTTCTTCTTGTGTGAGTATTTGATTGGACATAGGACAATAATTTATTGAACGACAAATTCCGAAAAAAAGATATTGGTAATCACGTTTTCCGGGAACAGGCCGTTGAGTTTGCCAATAATTTCATCTCGCAATGCCGTCTTGCCTTCCATGCTGGCGATGTCAGCAAAGCGCTTGGAGGGCAGCAGCATCAAAATACGGTCTCTTACCTGGGGCAGCCGCTGGTTGAGTTTTTCAGCATCGGTCGGTGCCGCCAGCTCAAGATCCATGGTCACTCTTAAATAACGGCTGCGTTCCTGGTCAGCGAGATTGACAATAAAGGTGTCCAGGGGAAAAAGGGTTCCCAGTGCCGTGGTCTGAACCTGTTGGTCCTGAACGGTGGCATTGGCCTGGGAATTTAAAGCCGATAGCTTATTCCACATCATGAAAAAGCCGCCTGCCAGGCCTAACGTTACGACTAATAAAACAGCAACAACTAGAAATATTAATTTATTTGACATTTTCCTCTTTGTCCTCCGTTATTAAAAGGATTTCAACCCGCCTGTTTTTGGCCCGGTTGGACGCCGTGTCATTGGCGACAACCGGTCGCGATTCACCATATCCCACCGCTGAAAGCCGGTGCGGATCGATGTTGCCGACCTCGGCAAAATATTTGACCACCTTCACGGCCCGCGCCACCGACAATTCCCAGTTTGAGGGAAATCGTGCGGTCTGGATGGGAATATTGTCTGTATGACCTTCAACCCGCACCGGTTTGGGCACTTTTTTGAGCGCTTTGGCGATCTGATCCAACATCGTAAAGCCGGCCGGGTTGATGTCCGCTTTGCCAAAATTAAAAAGTATCTGGTCTTCAAAAGAAAGCCGAATTCCCTGCTGGGTTTGGGTGACCTGAATTTCAAAATCGGCTTCTAAAGATTTGATGAGTTTATCGCTTAAAAGCCCGGTTAGACGCTCGTCTGGAGAACCCTTGCTGCCTTCGGGCTGGGTCTTGTTATGGGACATGTCCTCAACCGGCTGGGTCGTTTTGACACTGATATCGACCATTTGGCCCGCTTCTAAAATTCCCAGTCCGCTTTGCAATGCATACTGAAATTCCTGCATTTGTCTGGCATCGATGCTGCTCATCGTAAATAGCAGAACAAAAAAAACCATCAGCAGCGTCACCAGGTCATTAAAGGTGGTCAGCCAACCGGGAGAATTATTGCCTTCGCCACTGGAATTCTGTCGCTGTCTCCTCACGGGCTTTCCTCGATTGCTGGATTCTCAAGGTCCGGTCGTATGAAGATCACTTCAACTCTCCGATTTTTAGCCCGGTTTTCAGGGCTATCGTTGGCAACCAGGGGCTGAAATTCACCAAATCCTTCCGCCGACAGCCTTAGCGAATCGATGCGGTGGTGCTCAATAAGGTACCTGAGAACATTGACCGCCCGGGCAGTCGATAATTCCCAGTTTGATGGAAACACAGCGGTGTGGATGGGAACATCGTCGGTGTGCCCCTCGATCCGGATAAGATGGGCGGTTTGGGCAACAATCACACCGATCTTTTCAAGCAGCGGGAGCGCCTGCGGCGAAATGGACGCCATCCCCGATTCGAAAATGGTATGTTCGGACAGCCGCATCACCAGGCCTTCCCGGGAAAAGAGCAGTTCGATCTTATCTTTCAGATTGAATCTATCGGAGAGCATTTCGAGATTTTCAAAAATTTTAGCGAGTTCAGACCGGTTTGCGACCATACCCGCTGATTCCGGCAATACAACCGAGCTGGATTCAAAATTCCTCCCGCCGGGAAAAAAACTGACGGCATTCGTGAAGGAGCGCACAAATCGCATGATCTTGGCCTCCTCCATGGTGGAAAAGGAACACAGCATGATAAAAAAACACAGCATAATGAGAACAAATCCGGAGTAGACAATTTCCCATCCGGCGCCGGATTCGCTATCATCGTTTTTGAGCCCGGATCTTTGATTTTTTCTCTTCATCTTTTAGGCTTTCGCCGGTTCGGCGCTGGCGGTTAGGCGGGCGTTGGGCGCAATAAAAGCCTTTAATTTCTGTTCGACCACGCGATGATTGTCGCCGGACTGAATCGCAATTACCCCTTCGAGAATCATCTGTTTGACCAGAACTTCCTGTTTGCTGCGTGTTTTCAATTTGCCGGCAACCGGCAGAAACAGCAGGTTGGCCAGCAGGGTTCCATAAAAGGTCGTCAGTAAAGCGACCGCCATGGGCGCGCCGATCTGGCTGGGATCTTCCATCTGCATCAGCATTTGCACCAGGCCGATAATGGTTCCCAGCATCCCTATCGCAGGTGCAAAACCGCCCATGGTGGAAAATATCTCGGACCCCAGTCGGTGCCGCTCTTCCAGGTACTGGATCTCTATGGACATCACTTCTTCAATGGACGAAGACTCCATGCCGTCGATGGCCATCTGAATGCCCCGGGCCAGAAAAGGATCTTTGATGTCCTTGAGCTGGGACTCAAAAGAAAGGATGCCTTCCTGCCGGGCCTTTTTGGCAAATCTCGACATCAACGGAATCAATTCGCTCGGAATCTGGGAACGGTGTAAAAACACGTTTTTGGCAACCTTGAACACGCCGAGCACTTCTGAAAGTGGATAGGCCAAAAGGGTTGCTCCCATGGTTCCACCCAGGACGATCATGACGGATGGATAATTGATAAACCAAGTCCCATCACCGCCCATTAAAATTGAACTGATGACCAAACCAAATGCAACCCCAATTCCAATTAATGTCGTAATATCCACAAGCTATCTCCTATAGCGCTTTGATAGATAAACAAAGAAATCATCATTACCCCGGTCCCGCATCCGGCGAATGCAGGCCCGGCCCTATCGTTCAAAACCCGGAAAGGATCCTGTCATCACCTGATCCGGTCCGGGAACCCAAATCTCCCGAAAATCCGCAGGATCCCCATTATTTTCAATTATTTTTAGCAAGTATTGTGCCATCGGCCGGAATTGGGATGCTGCAATGCAGAAATGAAGGCGACAGGGGATAATCATCTGAACTCAATAGAAAAAGCGCCTATCTCAGGCGCTTTAATCGGGCGGATAAACAGACAACCGGTATCGGCAACGCTAAAACAGACGCAACACCCGGGGGAAATCCGGTTTTGAACGTCAATTTTCACCGTTTTTTGTCAACAGTTTGACGATGGACCATGGAAACTGCCGGCCGGTCAAAACCGGGTTAATAACTGCCGGATCAGGGGTGTTTCGCAGGTTGCTCGCCCGGATCTGATGTTCCAGCTTTTACGGCAAACGACAATCGGGCGGCCGGTTTGCCGTCCGCCCAAAAATAGCCTCTAGACTAGCGGCTGGCAGCAAATCGTCAGCACCATTAAACAAAATCCGGAGGCGGGTGATCTGCACCGACGGAATTTGCATAAAGCGTCCGCTGATAGGCGACAATTCTCTGTGAGACCTCTTCGAGCGGTTCTTTGACCATGACCTTATCGTTGTTGGTAAATGTGATCACCGTCTCGGGTATGGCCTGCAAAGACTGAATCCGATCTACGTTGACCATCAGCACTGAATCATTGAGTCGCGTTACTTTAATCATTTTTACATCCCTTGCGTTTGACTGCGGCAGACGCCGGCGATTCGTCTCAGACGGACGGGATTT
>Ga0224502_10000102_pt1 | contig 24266 bp, 19 predicted proteins | sample SF_Oct11_sed_USG_5_FD_169104 | JGI IMG/M metagenome (GOLD analysis project Ga0224502, IMG submission 169104) | Sediment microbial communities from San Francisco Bay, California, United States - SF_Oct11_sed_USGS_13 | ecosystem: Environmental > Aquatic > Marine > Sediment | place: USA... | reverse complement strand
CATTCAGGCGCAGGCGCGCCAGCTCCTTGCGGCCGACTTCGCCGTCAGCAGTCGGCGGCCTATCGCCGACGTGGTCATCGCCGCCATCGACGGCCTCCCGGGCGCTCTTCGCACCACCGTGATCGAGCTGCCGAGCGTGGTGTCTCTGCCGGAAGACGCCAATGGCTCTGGAACGCCGGGGCCGTCGCTGCTCTGCGAGGTCAAGGCGGTGGGACCGGGCTATCCCTTCTACGGATCGGTCGTGACGGAACCTGCTCGTCCGCTCGCTGCGCTGCTCGACGACGATCGGGTTGTGGTGGGACCGGAGCTGCTGGTGAGGCTCGGAGCCTCTGTCGGCGATCATCTTCGGATCGGAACCACGAGCTATGAGATTGCCGGCAACATCACCAGCGAGCCCGATCGGCTGGAAATCGGCGTCACCCTCGGGCCGCGGGTCCTCCTGTCGATAGCGGGTCTCGAGCGAAGCGGTCTCATGGGCCTCGGGAGCAGGGTCTGGCATCGGGGGTTGGTGCGGCTTGCCGATGGCTCGACGCCGGCTCAGGTGGAAGCCGCGGCGGAAGTGGTGCGCAAATCGGTTGCCGACCCGGAGTTCGTCAACATCGAAACCTACACTGAGGCGCAGCCGGCACTCCGCTCCGCGCTGTCCAGGGTCGAACGGTTCCTCGGCATGGTGGCGTTGCTGTCGCTGCTCATCGGAGGCATCGGTGTGGCCCAGGCGGTGCGGGCGTGGCTCGCCGGACGGCTTGATGCCATCGCCGTCCTTCGCGCGCTCGGCGTGAGGCCGCGCGAGATTTTCATTCTCTACCTCGCACAAACCGTTGTGCTGGCTCTCGTGGGCAGTGTCCTCGGTGCGGTGGCAGGCGCGCTTGCGGCGATGGCGGTTCCCGGCTTCCTCGAGAACCTACTGCCGGTGCGGGTGGAGGTCGGGTGGCAGCCGGCGGCGATGGCCCGAGGGATCGCTCTCGGCGTTGGCGTAGCCGTGATTTTCGGCCTCCGTCCCCTGTTTGATGTTCTGAAGGTGCCGCCGGTTCGGGTGCTGCGACGCGATGCCGATCCTCTTCCGGTCGGCAAGGCGGTGGCCACAACTTTGTCGGTCGTCCTTGCCGTCGGGGTTTTGGCGACGGCGACGCTGCAATCCGGTTCCCTTGTCCGCGGCGCCCTCTTTGCAGTCGGGTTGATCGTGGCGACAGCGGTGTTGGCCCTCGGTGCGTGGATCGTCGTGCGTCTGGTCGGCCGCGTGCCCCGCGAGTTCGGCTGCGTCGCCCTACGGCACGGGTTGGCAGCACTCGCGCGTCCCGGATCGGGCACCCTTGGCGCGGTTGTCGCCCTCGGTCTGGGAGTGCTGACCGTGCTCGGCATGTACGTGATTCAGGATCGTCTGTCGGCGCAGCTCGAGGCTGAACTTCCGGATGATGCTCCTACCGTTTTCCTGATCGACATCCAGCCCGACCAATGGGAGGGTGTTCGCAGCACCCTCATTGAATTCGACGCCGAGACGGTCGACTCGGTGGAGGTGGTGATCGCTCGGCTGCAGTCGATCAACGGCGTCCCGGTGGCCGAGCTCGTACCAGAGCAGGACGAGGAATCCCGAGACCGACGTTGGGTGCTGACCCGTGAGCAGCGGCTGACTTCGATGGCGACCCTCCCAGAGGACAACATCATCATCGATGGCGCGCTGTGGTCGGATAAGTCGCGGCCCGAGGTCAGCGTTGAACGAGACTTCGCGACCGACCTGGGGGTGGCGGTGGGCGATTCTGTGGTCTTTAACGTCCAGGGTGTCCCGCTCGAGCTCCTGGTGAGCAGCATTCGTACCGTCGAGTGGGAGCGCTTCTCGATCAACTTCTTCCTCGTCGTCGAACCGGGGGTGTTGGATGAGGCGCCACGCTATCGGATCGCCACGGCACGGCTCGCAGCGGCGGCTGAGCTCCCGGTCCAGAATCAGCTTGCCGCGAGTCACCCGAACGTCACCATGCTGCGGATTCGGGACCTGCTCGAAAAGATTGTCACGGTCCTCGAACAGGTCGGTTTTGGGGTGCGTTTCCTGGGCGCGTTCACCGTCCTCGCCGGAATCGCCATCCTCGCCGGCGCCATCAGCGCCGGCGCGGTCAGGCGCGGGCGTCAGGTGGCGCTCTACAAGACCCTCGGCATGACCCGCGCACAGGTGGCGTCGGTCTTCGCCGTCGAGTACGCCCTGATCGGATTGGTGGCCGGCCTCCTCGGCACGGTAGGGGGCGTGGCGCTGGCGTTTGTCGTCGTCCGCTTCGGGTTCGAGATCAGCTGGGCTTGGAACCCGGCCACCTACGTTTCGGCAGCCACCGCGACGGTGGTCCTCAGTGTGGTTGCGGGCCTGGCGGCCAGCATCCGAGCGTTGGCGGTACGGCCGTTAACGGTCCTTCGGCATGCAGACTAGACCGGCTCGAAGTGGCAGGTGAAGTGGCGCAAGAACTCGGGTTGGAAGGTGATGCGGTGGCCGGGGATCTGGTCGCGTTCCTGCCACACCTGTTCGATGACCTCGATGAGGTAATCGAAATGGCTCTGAGTGTAGACCCGGCGCGGGAAGGCCAATCGCACCAGTTCGAGCGGTGAAGGCTGTTCGTTGCCATCGTCGTCCGTGTGACCGAACATGACGCTGCCCAGCTCGACCGCGCGGACGCCGCCGGTCAGGTAGAGAGCGTTGACGACACCGATGCCCGGGTACTGGAGAGGCTTCACGTGGGGCACCATCTCGCGCGCGTCCAAGAACACGGCATGTCCCCCGGCCGGAAGCACCATCGGTACACCGATCGCGGTCAGCCGTTCGACCATGTACTCGACCGTTGCGTGGCGGTAGACCTGGTAGTCGTAGTCGAGCGCCTCCTTGAGACCGACGGCAATCGCTTCGAGATCGCGGCCGGCAAGACCGCCGTAGGTGGGAAAACCTTCACGCAGAATGAGAAGGTTGCGGAAGCGCGCCGTCCACTCGTCGTCGCGGCAGACCAGGAAGCCGCCGATGTTGGCGAGACCGTCCTTCTTGCAGCTCATGGTGGCGCCATCGGCTAGAGCGAACATCTCCTGAGCGATCTCGAGCAACTCTCGGTCAGCGTACCCATCCTCGCGCTGGCGCACGAAGTAGGCGTTCTCGGCGAATCGACAGGCGTCGATGATGAAAGGAATTTCGTGCTCTTCAAGCACCGCCTTGACTGCGCGGAGGTTGGCCATCGATACCGGCTGGCCGCCACCGGTGTTGTTGGTCACGGTCATCATCGCGAAAGGGATCTTTTCCCGACCGTGCTCGGCAACACACGCACGGAGCTTGTCGATGTCCATGTTGCCCTTGAATGGTGCTATAGCCTGGGTGTCGTGAGCCTCGGCGCACGGCAGGTTGAGGGCGACACCACCGCAGTACTCGATGTTGGCGCGGGTGGTGTCGAAGTGACTGTTATTGGGGATGATGTCCCCCGGTTTGATGACACATTCGGCAAGAATGCCCTCGGCGGCACGACCCTGGTGGGTCGGCAGCACGTTATCGATTCCCGTGATCTCTTGCACCGTCGCCTCGAATTTCTTCCACGATCTGCTTCCGGCGTAACTCTCGTCACCCAGCATCATCGCGCCCCACTGTTGCGCGGACATGGCGCCGGTGCCGGAGTCGGTGAGGAGATCGATGCAGCAGTTCTCGGCGTCGATCAGGAAGACATTGTGGTGTGCCGCGACGAGCGCCCGTTCTCGCTCGGCGCGGGTTGTGATCTTGAGGGGTTCCGTCATTTTGATGCGGAAGGGCTCGATGATCGTACGCATGTTCATCCTCCGGAAGTGGTGCAGCCGCACCCACGGTTGGTTCGGGTCGTCCGAACGGGCGGACCGAGCGTAGCAAAACTCAGCCTGCGGCGTTGGCTTAGCCGAGGCGGACCCGGTATCGCAGACGGGCAAAAGTGAGGATGAGGATCGCCAGCCCGACCAGAACGAGACCCTCCGGCCACAACACTTCCAGGCCCGCTCCTTTGAGGAAGACGCCGCGCAGGATCGTGACGTAGTAGCGCAGGGGTATGGCGTAGGTGACCCACTGAAAGACCTGCGGCATGTTCTGGATCGGGAAGACGAAGCCCGACAGGTAGATCTGCGGCATCATGATGACAAAGGTGGAGATCATCATCGCCTGTTGCTGGGTGCGCGAGAGGGTGGAGACCAGGAGGCCGAGCCCGAGACAGCAGACGATGAAAGGGGCGGTCAGCAGGGCCAGGGTCCAGAATGAGCCTCGCAGTGGAACCTCGAACCAGAAAAGCACCACCGTCAGCGTGGTCAGAAATTCGACAACACCAACCAACGCGTAGGGAACCAGCTTGCCGGCGATGACGGCGCTCGGGGTCAGTGGCGTCACCAGGAGTTGCTCCATGGTCCCGATCTCGGTCTCTCGGACGATCGCCATCGACGACAGCATCATGGTCATGATGAGGATGATCAGCGCCAGCACACCGGGAACCATGAAGTAGCGGCTCAAAAGGTCGGGGTTGTAGAGAACGTTCGGCCGGAGTTCGAGTGGGAGACGGGCGCCCTCCATCTCGGCCGCCGCTTGCAGCACGCCCTGGGCGTATGCGAGGCCGAGGGTCCCGACCATGGCATCCGAACCGTCTGCGACCGCCTGCACCCTACCGGTGCGACCGGCCGCTCGCTCGGCCGAAAAACCGGCGGGGATGGTGACAGCGACCCTTGCCTTGCCGCTCGCCAACCACGGATCGAGAGCGTCCTGGGTATTGACCGTAGCAACGCGGCGAAAGTATGTGGAGGCGGTGAAATTCTCGGTGAGCCCGCGGCTGGCCGCGGTGCGGTCGAGGTCGCAGATGGCGAGCTCGACCTGTTTGATGTCGGTCGTGGCGCCATAAGCGAGAATAGTCAGCTGGACTATGGGTGCGACAAAGAGCACGGATAGAGTCTTGGGGTCACGCCGCAGCTGTAGCAACTCCTTGACCAACATGTTGAACAACATCCGCATCAGAGGCTCCTCACCATGCGGATTGTTGCGAGCAGCAGCACGATGCTCGCGTAGATGATCAGGGCCGCAGCCTGTTGCCACCACATCTCGGGACCGACGCCCTTGAGCACTATCGAGCGCAGGGCGGATATGTAATAGCGGGCCGGGACGATGAGGGTGAATATCTGGAGCGCCTTTGGCATCGATGAAATCGGGAAGATGAATCCGGAAAGCAGCAGGGTCGGCAACATCGACGACAGAAGGCTGAGCTGAAAGGCCAACTGCTGGGTCTCGGCGATGGTCGAGATGAAGATCCCCCACCCGAGCCCACCGGCCAGGAAGAGCAGGGTCACCGCCGCTAACCACAGTAGCGATCCGCGGATCGGCACATCAAAGAGAGCCCAGGCGAGGAACAATGACCCGGCCGCCGAAACGGAACCTACCAGAAGATAGGGCAGGGTCTTGCCGAGCAACAGCTCGATGGCTCGGATTGGAGTTGCACGGAGCGACTCCATGGTGCCGCGTTCCTTCTCGCGCACCACTGCCAGAGCAGTGGCGATAACCGAGGACACCATGAGGATGAAGGCCAGCAGACCGGGGACCAGAAAGATGGATGACTTGAGATCCGGGTTGTACCAGACGAGGGGGTCCGCTTGGTAGGCGGCCTGGACCTCGATGTCGTAAAGGCTCCCGATCTGCGATGCGACGATCTGGCGGGCATATCCGAGCACGGTGTTGGCCGTCTGTGCGTCGGAGCCGTCAAGGACGAAGAGGAGAGACGTTGGCCTCCGGGCAGAAGTTTGTGAAGCGAAATCGGCGGGTATGACCAACGCTGCCTGGATGGTCTCGGCAGTGAAAAGGTCGTCGAGCGGTCGACTCTCGTCAAGGGCAGCCTTCTGGACAAAATATCCACTCTTGAGAAAAGCCTCTACGACCTGGCGCGAGCCCTGGGTCCTGGAGAGGTCCACCACCCCGAGCCGGATATCGGTGACGTCGAAACTGAGGGCGTAGCCGTAGATCATCAACAAAACGATGGGCATCCCGAGGAGGGCCAGGGCAGTGCGCCAGTCGCGTCTGAGCTGGAGGAGCTCTTTGACCGTGGTGGCGAGGACACGTCGGATCACCCTTTGAGCCCCTCCTCGGCTTCGCGGATCGATCGGATGAAGACGTCTTCGAGTGATGGCGGCACCGGACGCAGCTGCACCGGGTCGAAACCACCCGCCTCGAGGTGGTGCTGGACTGACTGTGCTTTTTCGGGTGAGGTGACGACGGCGTGCAGGTGAGTGCCAAAGAGGGCCGCGTCGATGACTTCCGGAAGATCGTCGAGGGTATCGAGAGCGTGGGCGGCGTCGCGGCACTCGATCTCGAGCACCGACCCTGATGAGAAGATCTTCTTGAGCTCAGGAATGGTATCGAGGGCAAGGAGCTTGCCGGCGTGCATCAGGGCGACGCGGTGGCATCGTTCGGCCTCGTCCATGTAGTGGGTGGTCACGAAGACCGTGACACCTTTGGCCGAAAGATCGTCGATGAGATCCCAGAAACGACGTCTTGCTTCGGGGTCCACACCGCCGGTGGGTTCGTCAAGGAAGACAACCGATGGTTGGTGGAGGAGAGCGCAGGAGAGGGCGAGCCGCTGACGGAAGCCCCCGGGGAGATCTGCCACGTGGGCGTTGCTCCTTGATCCGAGGCCGGTCATCTCGAATGCCCACTCGCGACGCTCCTCGAATTGCTTGCCCCAGACCCGGTAGGTGCCGGCCCAGAAACGGAGGTTTTCGTCCACCGTCAGGTCGGCGTAGAGAGAAAACTTCTGCGACATGTAACCGATCCGGGTCTTGATTTCGGCTGCCTCGGTGGCGATGTCGAAGCCGGCCACTGTACCGCTTCCGGAGGTCGGTTTCAGGAGACCGCAGAGCATGCGGATGACGGTCGTTTTCCCCGCGCCGTTGGAGCCGAGAAAACCGAAGATCTCTCCCGGGGCGACCTCGAAGGACACGCGGTCCACGGCCACGAACTCGCCGAAGGTGCGGGTCAGCGCGGCCGCAGAGACCATGATCTCAGGCGATGATTCCGCGGCGGAGGAACCGATCGTCACCGACCCACCGCCCGGCGGAGTGCCGTGTCGGCCAACCATGCGCTGGTACGTGACCTCACCTGCGCCATCTGAGCGGCTGCGAGGTCGGCCTGGGCGTCGAGAAGTTCAGACAACATTGCGATCCCTGCGGCGTAGCGTTCGCTCGAAGCCTCCTCCCAGGCCTGCGCTGCCGCAGCGGAGGCATCGGCAGAGGCAATGGCTTTGAGCGCAGACTGGAGTTCGAGACGTGCGGTTGCCACCTCGAGCCGGATCTGGCGCTCGAGTTCACTCCGGTCGTGTTGCAGGGCGCGTTGCTCGGCCTGGACAGCTGCAACCTGTTCCTTGGTTCGGCTGCCGTCGAAAAACCGCCAACTGGCTGCGACGCTGACCATCCACGAGTCGTTCCGTTCATCCACCGGTGGAAGGAAGCGTTGGTTGGGTCGTGCCAGGAGATATTGACCGGTGGCGGCAACCGAAGGCTTACGAATTGCGTTGACGGACCGGGAGCGAGCGCCGAGACCTTTGATGTGCGCGTCGGTGATTTTGAGTTCAGGCCGGTTGTCCACGGCTGCCTCTTCGAGGTCGTTCCGTGGAGACGGGGGTTGGGGGACCTCTTTGGTTCCAGCGCCTGCGAGGCTGATCATCGTGTTGGCAGCGACGCCGAGCAGAGACCGCAGACGGGTCAGGGCTTGCGCCTCCTCATTGCGGGTTCGGATGATGTCCACCTCGGCGGCGGAGACACGCGCCTCGGCGGCAAAGACCTCGGCGTTGACCGCCATCCCCGCCTCGCGCAGGGCGCGGGCGTCGTCGAGCAGCCTTTGGGTGCGTTTGAGTTGTGCCTCGGCAACGTCGACACCGGCCGCTGCTGCAACCGCCGACCAATAGAGCGTACGGGCGGAATAGCCAAGATCGAGGGCTGTGCGCGACTGCGACCACGTAGCCGCTGACTCGTCCGTGCGTGCTTCGGCTCGGCTGGCGGAGATGGCGCCGCCCGTGTAGATGGGCTGCGATACCGAGAGATCGACGCGGTAGTGGTTCTGGATGTTGGGGAAGAGGATGAAAACGGGCTCGTCCGGGTTTTCGGTCGGTACGCCGAACTCGGGCACCGCGCTGTGGCGTGTGTAACCGGCGTTCGCAGTCAACACTGGGAGGCGAGCGGCGTCGGCCGCCTTGACTGTCGATTGGCTGGCTTCGACCCGGTCCGCCGCCGCGACCGTGAGATTCGATGCCCGGACCGCCATTTGGGCGGCCTCCTCGGCGTCGAGGTGCAGGATCTCGCTGTGGCTCGGTACGGCTGTCGCTCCGAGGACGAGGGCCGCAGCCAGGGTGAAATTGAGTTGCCAAGTCTTCATGATGCCTCCGTTGATAGAGGTGGTGTCGTCATTCGGGTGAGGTAAAGGAAGGTGTCCTCGAGACCGGCTGGGATCTCGCGGGTCGACTCGACGTTGATCTCGTTCGTGGCAAGGGCCTTCCGAATGGAACCAATGGGATCGGTCTCCCCGACGAGGTGGGCGTGAAGATTGGTGCCGAAGACGCTGACATCGACAACCGTGTCGAGGGCGGCGAGTGCTTCGGCTGCGGCTGGACGAGGAGTTGCGGTTACCTCGACCACAAGGCCGGGCATCAGATTTGGAATCTCCTGTGGTCGGGCGTCCGCGAGGATTGCCCCCTCGTGCACCAACAAGACGCGAGTGCAGCGTTCGGCCTCGTCGAGGTAGGGCGTTGCAACCAACAGTGTCAGCCCTTCGCTCACCAGATCCGCCAGCAGCCGCCAGAACTCGCGCCGGGTGACCGGGTCAACCCCTGTCGTTGGCTCGTCGAGCAGCAGGGCGCGGGGCGAATGGATGAGGGTGCAGGCCAGGGCGAGCTTCTGCTTCATGCCGCCGGAGAGGCGGTCTGCGAGGCGGTCGTTGAAGGGGGCCAGCCCTACGAGCTCGAGGAGCTCGCGGCGACGCTTCCTCCATTCCGGGACGCCATACATGAGGGCGAAGAACTGGATGTTTTCATCAACCGTGAGATCGCCGTAGAGGGCAAACCGCTGTGCCAGATAACCGAGCTTCGCGTGGAGGGCTCTTCGTGCCCGCCAGCAGTCGTCGCCAAAGGCTGTTGCCGTCCCGGCTGCAGCCTTCTGCAGTCCGCCGAGGACCCGCAGAGTCGAGGTCTTGCCGGCGCCGTCGGGGCCAATCAGCCCCACCACCTCGCCCGGATTCACCTCGAGCGAGATGCCGTGCACGGCCTCGTGGTCCCCGTAGCAGACCACAAGCTCTCGTGCTTCGAGAAGTGGCGTTGAAGTCACTCCTCTTCCTCAGCCAAAGTGGGCGTCGGCCGGCATTCCGGGTTTGAAAACCCCGTCCGTGTTATCGAGCCTCACCTTGACCCGGAAGACGAGCTTCGCCCGCTCGTCGGGGGTCTGAACGTTCTTGGGAGTGAACTCCGCTACCGGCGAGATGAACGAGACGGTGCCTTTGAATCTCTGATCGCTGCCATCGACCCGCACCGTCACGGCCTGGCCGAGGGTTACCCTCGACAGGCTCGGTTCATCAATCCACACCGTCAACCAGGGGCGATCGAGATCGGTCAAGATGGCGATGGTGGCCCCGGGCGGCAATATCTCGCCCGGTTCCGCGATCCGTGTGGTCACGATGCCGTCAGTCGGCGCCAGAACGGTGGCGTCTGAGATCTGCTGTTCTACCGCCGCCACCATCGCTTCGGCAGAGGCGCGCTGAGCCCGGGCTGCCTCGATCTCCTGGCGGCGCGGTCCGGCCACGAGCTTGTCGAGCTGGGCTCTGGCCGCAGCAACTGCTCGTTCCGCGATCTCCTTTCGGGTTGCGGCATCATCGCGCGACTTCTCGGTTGCGGACCCCCGATCTGCCAGGCCGGAAAGGCGGTCAAGGTCCCGACGTGCGGCATCGAGCTCGGCCTGGGCCTGCGCCATCTGGTCTTCGGCGCGGCGCAGGTCTTCCGCCCTGCTTCCCGCGAGGAGCAGCCGGAGCTGAGCGTCGGCGGCCTCCGCGTTGGCCCGCGCCTGGGCCAGCTGGTGTTCGGCATCCACGGTTTCGAGTCGGGCCACCAGAACACCGGCGGTGATCGTCTGGCCCTCCTCGAGAGGGGCCTCGAGGAGACGGCCGCCGACCTTGGCCGCGAGGCGCACCTCGGTGGCCTCGATATGGCCGGAGGCGCGGATGGTGCTGTCGTCGAGGGATTTGCTGCATCCAGTCACGAAGACAGCGGTCGTGGACATCAGAGCGAGCGTCAAAGCAATTCGTTTCATGTGGGTTCTCCACTTCGTGGTGTGGCGATGCCCTCGAGCAGGAGATCGCCGAGAAATCTGGCAATGTCTGCGTCGGCGGTGGGAAAGTCGACGGTTGCGCCGAGATCGACAACCCGCTCGCGAAGCGGGCTGACGACGTTCAACATGAGGATCGCACCGATGAGAGTGAGGTGGGTCATGACAGGGTCGGTGCGACGAAACTCACCGTTCCCTGTTCCGTCGGCGAGGATGTTCTGAACCACGGTGAGCAAGCCCAGCATCCGTTGCAGAATTTCGGCCGGGAGGTTGGCGGCACCGGACGCGAACTCCCGCAGGACGATCCGCGAATGATCTGGGTTCGCCGCGATTGCCCGCTCGACAATTGTGATGACCGCGCGTAAACGGTCGGAAGGCGACCCTTCATTCGGGAGACCTTCTTGAAGGGCTTTTTCAATGCGACCGAAATTCCGGTTCAAGACCTCGCTGTAGAGCGCTTGTTTGTCGCCGATGTGGTAGTAGAGCATCGCCTTGTTGACGCCCGCGCGTTGTGCGATCGCATCCACCCGTGCTCCGGCAAACCCTTCCTCCGCGAAGACGGCCGAGGAGGCGTCGAGGATTCTCTCCCGCGCGATAGATGATTTGGAGGCCATACAATTTCAACTAACTAGTTAAACCAACCAGTTAGTTTTAAATATGGTGCCCCCGAAACGGCTTGTCAACCGCCGCCTCCGCTTGCGCGGCCGCAACCGCCTCTTTCGGTTTGCGTACACTGTCTTTATGGGCACACATCCCCTCGAGAGGCGGAGCCAGAAACGGGCGATGGCTGCCAGACTCGGGAGCAAGACAGTGGTTTCGCTGGTCCTGGTCGCGCTGGTCATCGTTGGCTGTGCCGCGCCGACGGTCGAAGTGACGGCGATCGCAAATGAGGGTTTTCTCATCCGCTCTGCTGCGCTAACCGTGCTGGTTGACGCGCTCTTCCGAGCCACCGCACCGTACCCCGAGTTTTTCTCGCAGGGGCCGTCGGAGGACCTGGTGCGGCAGATGGTTGCTGGCGAAGGAGTTTTCGGCCGGATCGACCTCGCGCTGGTGACCCATTCGGACGGAGACCACTTCCATGCAGGGACGGCGTTTGAATTCCTCGAAAACCACCCGGAAACGCTCCTCGTTGGGACCGGCGACGTACGGGAGGCCCTATCCTCAATTGAGGGATTTGAAGCAGTCGCTGAAAGGGTCAAAGCTCCGGTGCGAACCCACGGATCCTGTGAGCACATTGAACACCGCGGAATCGATGTCAGCGCCTGCTGGGTCTGGCACAGTGGAGGGCGCGAGGTCGCCAACAACATCTACATTGTCGATATCGACGGATTCCGTTTCCTCCACGAAGGGGACGCGGACCGTTCGCCGGCTACTTTCTCCGCCCTCGAACTCCCGGAGCAGGGCCTCGACCTCGCCTTCATGCACGATTGGTTCGTGCTCAACGATGGGCGCGAAATCCTCACCAATACTCTGCAACCGAGAGCCGTGGTGTTCATGCACCATCGGTGGGGAAGAGCGGAGGAGACGCGACAGCGTGTGGAACAACTCCTGGTGGAAGAGCCCTCAAATCTCCCTCCGATCACCGTCTTCGGGTCCGAACTCGAGAGCGTTACGTATTTTCCACATCCCTGACGGAGCTCGCCTCGTGTGAATGACCCGACCCGGGCATGGTGAGACCACGCCCCTTCCGGTAAAATAGAGCAAATGAAAAAGAAAGTCCGACAGATAGCAGAGCTTGCGTCGCAGATTTCATTGGGTGATGCGATAGATCGAAGTCGACTGCAGCAATACCGTCAACGGTACGGCGAACTCACCCCTGAACAACGCCTGGAGCTTTTCCACTGGCTTTCCGCGGAGTTTGAAATTACCTTCGGGCGAATCGAAGAACCGCTGGCGAGAATGCGGTCTGCCTCCGAGCTCGATCGCGTCGGGTGGAACGAAAAGGTCCGCGAGTTGAGGAAGGCTGTTGCCTCTCCTCGCCAGCGTTTGCTCGAAGGTCTGATCAACACGACCGGCGGGATGGAGTTCGTGCTCGAATTGCGGGCAGAGATCCTCGATGCGCAGAAAAACGGCGAGGCTGGCCTCGAAGCGCTCGAAGAAGACATTGCCCATCTCCTGAACCGGTGGTGCCAGCACGGGTTCCTGTTCCTCGAGGAGATCGATTTTGCCTCCTCCTTTGAAACGATCAAATTCCTCAAGGACCGCGAGATGGTTCACCCGATGGTCGGTCTGGAGGAGATGGGCCAGCGTCTGGGCGAGGACCGCATGTGTTTCGCGCTCTATCACGTCGTGATGCCCGAAGAACCGGTGGTCTTTATCGAGGTGGCTCTGAGTCGTGGACTCCTTCGGTCGATCCACGACGTGATCAAAGAGGGCGGAGGCGCGCGCCGGCCGATCAAATCTCCCGATACCGCGATATTTTATTCGATCAATAACACCCAAAACGGTCTCGCAGGCCTCGGCCTCGGCAAGGTGTTGATTGCGCGCGTCACCGAGGCCTTGCACGAGCGCCATCCCTCGCTCAAGACCTACTCCACCCTGAGCCCGATCCCTGGCTTCTGGCCACGCTATCTGCGGCCTATCCTCGAGGGAAATGACGAACGGTTCAAGATCAAGCGTGATGATGTGATCAAGAGGATTCCGGTCAAATCGCAGCAGGCGATCCACGATCGCTATCGCGACCTCGGTGGTGATGCGGACCAACTCGCCGAGGTGCTGCTGGCGGTGCTCGCACGTCCGGCCTGGATCGAGGACTCCGTCTTTCCACAATGCCTGCAAAAACCGCTGATAGATCTCGCTTACATCTATATCGCCGAGGAGAAAGACTCTCGCGGCAGACCCCTGAACCCGGTAGCCGGGTTCCATCTCGGCAACGGCGCCCGGGTCGCCCGCAGCAATGTCAATTTCGCCGCCAACACCTCGCCGCGGGGTCTCGCGGAGTCGTGCGGGCTGATGACCAACTATGTCTATTCGCAGAAGGCGCTCGGACCGATCGGTCGTGCCGTCCGCTCCCTCCTGCCGTGGGGTCGCCGCGCACCTCATGACAGACAGACTTGACAATCCGAGTCTCGGGCCCAATATTTATACCGTATGGTTGGACCGAACGGTTTAACCAAAAGGTAAAACTTTTCAGTCCGTTATTCGTAGGGAATACCATGGCACGACCCCGATTTGCAAACCTCGATCTGGACACCCGGCATCGGATCCTCGAAACCGCTGCAGAGGAATTTGCCTCCCGTGGCTTCGAGGGAGTCTCACTGAACCAGCTGATCGACCGCCTCGGGATGAGCAAGGGGTCCTTCTATTACTACTTTGACGACAAGGCGGATCTTTTTACCACTGTGGCCGACCTGGCGTGGGCCATCGTGCTGCCGGTCGAGCAACTCGATCTCGAGACCTTCAACGCCGACACCTACTGGCCCTCACTCGAGGCTTTGATGCAGGAAGCTCGCTCACGAATACGGGCGAACCCATGGTTGGTCGGTTTTACGCGGCTGATGTACGACCCGCCCGAAATTGCGGGCGTTCGTGAATCTCTGGCAGAGAAGTTCGATGAAGCCAGACAGTGGCAGGCCGAACTGATCCGTCGCGGACAGACCCTGGGCGCCGTCCGCGACGATCTCCCGGTCGGACTTCTTCAGGCACTTCTGGTCGGTGCCGACGAGGCTGGAGACCGATGGTTTGTAAGCAATTGGGAAAATCTCGAAGAGAAAGAGATCGAAAGACTCTTCCAGGAAGTCTTCGCCATATTCAAACGGATGCTCGAACCCCGCCAGGCTGAGAGTTGATTCGGAGGAGTAAAAGATGATGAAAAAACCGATTCTCGTTTTGAGCATGGCGATCATCATGTTCGGCGTCTTACCTGCCCATGCGCAGGACGCCGCCGAGATCGTGAGGGCCACGATCGACAACTGGCGCGGGAAGTCTTCTTACGGCGAGATGACGATGACGATTCACCGCCCCTCGTGGGAGCGGACCATGTCGATGCGAGCCTGGACCCAGGGCGCCAAAAAATCTTTGGTGCGTATCACGGCACCAAAGAAGGATGCCGGCAACGGAACCCTGATGGACAACAACAACATGTGGTCCTATGCACCCAAGGTGAATCGCGTCATCAAGGTGCCGTCCTCGATGATGGGCCAGAGTTGGATGGGATCTGATTTTTCCAACAAGGATGTGTCGAGAGCCGACGATATCGTCGAACAGTACGACCACACGCTGCTCGGCAAGGAAGAGCACGAGGGCCACACGGTCTACGTCATCCAATCCATTCCGCACGAGGAAGCTGCGGTGGTGTGGGGCAGGGAGATCCTTCGCGTCCGCGACGATGACGTCCTGGTTTCGCAGGAGTACTACGACCAGGAGGGTGTGCTGGTGAAGACCCTCCGCTCGCTGGAGATCGGTGAAATGGGTGGTCGCACAATCGCCCTTCGACAGCGCATGGCAAAGGAGGACGCCAGCGACGAGTGGACCGAGTTCCGCATTGACAGCGTCGAATTCGACGTCGAAATCTCCGACAATGTGTTCACGAGATCGAATCTGCAGAACCCCCGTGAGTAAGAAATGAAAAACATCACCTTCAGACTCGCCTGGAGAAATCTCTGGAGACGCAAACGCCGGACCTGGTTGACGATCGGCGCGATGGTCTTTTCCAACATCCTCCTGGTCTTCATGATCTCGCTCCAGATCGGGATGTACGCAATGATGATCAACAACACTCTCCGGGCGCAGACCGGTCACCTCCAGGTACAAGCACCTGGATACAAAGAGGACCAAAAAATTCGCCAGGTGGTGCCGGACGTTCAGGGGCTTGCGAAAGTGCTTCGCGAGGGCCTGGCCACCGAAGAAGTTGCGGCGCGGAGCTCGGCCTTTGCCCTCGTCTCGAGCGCAGATCGGAGCTATGGTCTGCAAATCACCGGCGTCGAGCCCGAGTTCGAGCCACTGGTCTCAAGCCTCCCCGGTCTGATCAAGGAGGGCCGGTTCCTCGGCGGTAACACGGCGGAGGAGATCATTATCGGTCGTGTTCTGGCCCGCAACCTCCAGGTCGAAGTGGACGACGAGCTGACCTTTATCTCTAGTGGCCGCGACGGGTCCTTTGCCGCCGCGGTGGTAACCGTGGTCGGCATTTTCGAAAGCGGCATGCCCGACATGGATCGCAGCTTCGCCGAGGTTCCGCTTGGGTTTTTCCAGGATGTTTTCGCCATGGATGGAGCCGGGCATTCGGTCGTCGTCATGGCTCCCGGACTGATCCAGGTCGGACAAATGAGGACACGAGCCGAGGCTCTTTTGCCGGTAGATTCTGACCTCGTCATCCATGACTGGGACGCCCTCCTGCCCGGACTCAAACAGGCAATCCAGGCAGACTTCACCAGCGCCTGGTTCATGTACGGCATCCTCATTGTGCTGGTCGCCTTCAGCGTCCTCAACACCCAACTCATGTCGGTCCTGGAAAGGACCAAGGAGTTCGGCATCGTCATGTCGCTCGGCGTGACCCCGGGCCGGCTCGGCCGCCTGGTATTGCTTGAAACGACACTGATGGGGATTGTCGGTCTGGTTCTGGGAGTCATCTTCGGTGGGGCGTTGGTGGCGTGGCTCGGATACCACGGCTTCAGCTATCCGGGGATGGAGGAGATGGCCGGTAAGTTCAACCTCCCGAGCCGGATCTATCCCCAGGTTTCTTTCATTGGCCTGCTCTTCGGGCCGATGATCATTCTCATCTCGAGCGTTATCGCCTCGTTCTACCCGGCGATCAGGCTTCGCTGGCTGGAACCGGTGGCGGCGATGAGGGCAGCATGATGTCGAGTCTTCGAATTATCTTCCGTCTTGCCTGGCGAAATCTTTGGCGCAACCACCGCCGCACACTGATCATGTTGGCCGCGATCGTGATCGGTGTGTGGGCGATGATTTTCATGACCGCGCTGATGCGCGGCATGGTGGACGACATGGTCAAAGACGGCATCAGCGTCCTCCCCGGTCATGTCCAGATCCACCACCCGGACTTTCGCGACGACCCAACCATCTCGAATGTCGTTGCACCGCCGGACGGACAATTGCTCGAGGTCTTGGGCCGGCCCGAAGTTGTGGCCTGGGCGACACGGGTGCGGGTGCCGGCCGTTATCTCATCGGAGCGCGATACCCGAGGTGTGACGCTGGTCGGAATCGAACCCGTGCGCGAACGCGGCATCAGCTTCGTCGCTGACGATATATCGGAAGGCCGCTTTCTGGAGTCCAGGGACGACCGTGGCCTGGTGGTGGGGCGCAAGCTCGTCGAAAAGCTGGAGACCGGTCTCGGCAAACGGGTCGTGATCATGAGTCAGGACCCGGAGAACGAGATTGCCGACCGTGGGTTCCGTATTGTCGGCATCTTCGACTCCAAGCTCGCGCAGTACGAGGAGGGCTATGTTTTCGGCGGTGAGGGCGCCATCCAGGATCTCCTCGGTGTTGGTGATGCCATCTCCGAAGTGGCGATCCTTGGAACCGACTACCGCGACGTCACAGGGCTTCATCGGATGGTCGCGGATGCCGCCGGACCCGACGTCGAGGTCCTGCCGTGGAACGAGATCGACACCTACCTCGGCTCGATGCTCGCCGTCATGGATGGCTTCGTAGTGGTGTGGATCGTGGTCGTCTTTCTGGCGCTCTCCTTCGGTCTCGTCAACACACTGGTCATGGCGGTTTTCGAGCGGGTGCGTGAGATTGGTCTGATGCTCGCGCTCGGGATGACGCCGCGCAACATCCTCTCCCAGATCCTCGCCGAGTCCATTCTGCTGCTGATCATCGGTCTCGCGATCGGCAACCTGGCGGCGTGGGCCGCCATCGAACCGCTCAAGGACGGTATCGATGTCTCCATCGTCGGTGAAGGCATGGAGTACTTCGGTGCTGCAAGCGTCCTCTATCCGGCGCTCTATTTGAAAGATGTCGTCCTCGCCAACGTCATCGTGATCGTGCTCGGATTCTTCGCCAGCCTGTCGCCGGCCTGGCGAGCCTCCCGTTACGATCCGGTGCGAGCCATTACAAAGGTGTGATCATGAAATCAGTACGCTGCATCGATCTTTGCAAGACCTATCGCCAGGGTGAGATCGAGGTCACCGGTCTCGACCACGTCAACCTCGAGATCGAGGAGGGCGGCTTTGTCTGCCTCTCCGCTCCATCGGGCGGCGGCAAGACGACCCTCCTCAATGCCATCGGTGGGCTCGACACCCCTGATAGTGGAGAGATCTGGCTCGCCGGAAACCGTGTCGACAACCTCAGCAAGGGCGAGTTGGCGAAAATGCGCCTCCACCAGATCGGTTTTGTCTTCCAGGCCTACAATCTGATTCCGGTCCTGACTGCGCGAGAAAACGTCGAGTTCGTGATGGAGGTCCAGGGCGTGCCTGCTGCGGATCGTCGAACACGATCACTCGAAATCCTCGAGGAGGTCGGCCTGGCTGGGCTCGAAGACCGGCGTCCCGCCCAGATGTCGGGCGGCCAGCAACAGCGGGTGGCGGTGGCCCGGGCGATCGCCTCGCGACCGGCCCTGGTCCTCGCCGACGAGCCGACCGCAAATCTCGATTCTCAGAGCGCGGACCAGTTGATGGAACTCTTCGTCGAGCTCAACAAGAACCACGGAACGACCTTTGTCATCGCCACCCACGATCAGCGGGTCATGGGCTACGCAAAACGGGTTATTCGAATGCTCGATGGGAAAATCGTCGGTGACGAACAGAGGGAAGCTGCGTAGAGGTCCGTCGTGAGACACCGGCGCCTCGCAATCGCGGTGATGATCGGGTGCGTGTCTGCCTCTGCGGCGGCGGTGGGGGCAGGTGATACGGATTTCGACCTCGGTGGCCGGGTGAGCCCACAAATTGCCGTCACCACGTACCCTGAAAACAGCGCTTTTCGCGACGCCTTCGGTACGAGCTCGGTTGACTCTGCCTTTGACGCCCGGGTGATTTTCGGCGCACAGCGTGACCGCTGGAACTTCGATGTCGACTATCAGCTCGTCGGCCTTTACGCCGACCGCCTCGAGTTCAGCCGCGAGCTTCCTCCGGAGCTCCGCGTTCTCTTCCCCCATCTGCCCACCGATCGAAGGCGACTCTTCGACCTCACGCATGTTTTCACCGATTCAGGGAAAACCGCTCTGTACCAGCGCCTCGACCGGTTGGCCGTCAGATACTCCTCCGACCAACTCGTGATGAAGTTCGGGCGCCAGGCCATCACCTGGGGCAACGGGATGGTCTTCACCGTCATGGATATTTTCAACCCCTTTGACCCTGCTGCGGTCGACAGGGAGTTCAAGACCGGTGACGACATGCTCTACGGTCAGTATTTGCAGTCGAACGGCAACGACGTTCAGGGTGTGATGGTCTTCCGGCGAGATCCGTTCACCGAAGAGGTCGAAGCCGATCAGGGATCGCTCGCTTTCAAGTACCACCACATGGCATCGATCAGCGAGTACGATGCCCTGGCCGCCCAGCACTACGGCGACACACTCCTCGGCGCCGGGGCGAACGTCAGTCTCGGTGGCTCGGTTCTGCGTGGCGACCTGATGGTTACGTTCACCGACGACGACACAGTTCTCTCGCTCGTCAGCAGCCTTTCGCACTCGTGGACCTGGGGCGGGAAGAACTTCAGCGGTGTCGCCGAGTATTTCTACAACGGCTTCGGGCAATCAGATGGGTGCTACTCGTTCAGCTGTCTGGCTGAAAATCCCGAGTTGCTGAAACGAATCTCCAGGGGTGAGCTCTTCAACCTCGGCCGGCACTACATCGCCCTGAGCGCGATGATCGAACTCACCCCACTCTTCCTGCTGACCCCGAATGTCTTCGTCAATGTGGCCGACCCGAGCGCGCTGGTCCAGGTGGTCTTCCAGAACGATCTTCGGGAGAACCTGCTGCTGTGGAGCGCGATCAATGTGCCGGTGGGATCCAACGGGACCGAGTTCGGTGGTGCGGCAACCGAGATCCCCGGTATCTATCTCTCGGCTGGACCAAGCGCTTCGGTTCAGCTCGTCTGGTATTGGTGAACCATCGCTCTGTAGGCGGGTCGTTTACGGCCCGCCAACGCCAGATTCTGTTGTGCTCAACGCCGTCAGATTTTGTGTCGCGATCGGGCCGGACCCTGAACCCGCCGCCGGCAGCGATTTGTGGCCAAAGTCGGGGATCGCCGACCATTGGCCACTCGCTGGCGACGGTGCGTCACGACGCCCGAAGGGCGTCAGTAAGGATCCACCTACAAAGACCGTTCCACCCCCACCGACCCATTTTTGAACCGCAAAGAACGCAAAGAGCGCAAAGAAGAACCCATTGTTCGCGATACGCGAAAGATCTTTTGCGATGTCTTTGCGTGCTTGGCGGTCTTAGCGGTTCAAGTTCGCGTTCAACCCGTCGTTTACGCTACCGTCATTGGCTGGATCTTCATGTAGGTAAAGGATCTCCACGGCCAATCGAACGGACCGAAACGGAAATGGCAAAGCGAGAGCGGGCAGGGGTTTCAACCCCCGCGGATCGACTATTTGATGATCTCCAACTCGCCGTAATGGCTCGAGGTCGAAAACCTCAAGACCGGCACCTCCTCGCCGCCTTCGGCCGGCTCCTCGGTGTCGAATCGACCGATGCCGCGAAGCACCACATTCCGCGGTAGCTGCAGCGACACTCCGCCCATGCTCTGGTCGATGGTGATCTCGGCGTCTTGCTGCCAGGGTCCTCGGAGGTCGATGTAGCCACCACCCATACTGAACGAGACATCGAGCTGGCTCGGGCTGGCGTTGCCGATGCCCTCGATGGCTCCGCCACCCTGGCTAAATTGAATGGCAAGTGAACGCGCCGGCCGCTGCAACGGCTCTCCGAACTGGACCGCCCCACCGCCCTGCATGAAACGGAGATCGACGTTTGAAAGCCAGAGCCCGCCAAGCTCGACGTCAGCTCCGCCCTGCATGATGTCGACGTCGAGGTCGTAGAGTACGTCGCTCGGGAGGAAGATCTTCACCTTTGGTTTGGTGCCGCCGAGCAGCTCCTTGAGAGCGGTCAGCGCGTAGGAATCCGAGGTCCTCCGGAAGCTGACCTCATAGGTCCAGCCCTCTTCCGCCGATCCCTCGTCGAGGCTTTCCGTGAGCCCGTAGTTATTGATGTCGAATTTCGCTACCACTTTGAGGGGTTCACCGGGTTGTGCCGGTCTGATCTCGAAAACGGTGTTGCGGAGGTCAAGGACCACCCTGCCCGCCGGTTCTTCGATCACGAACTCGCTCGGTACTTCGAGTGGTCCATCCTCGACTCCCGCAGCTTCGGGCACGGTCAGCAACTGGGTTAGCTCCGTGGTTTCGACCTCCTCCTTCTGAACCTGGTTCCAAGCGATGCCGAACACGATCCCTGTGATAGCGATCAAGAGAAGAAGGAGAGCCAGGCACCCGAGGCACCCGAACTTGAAAACTGTCTTGCACCCACCATCCTTTGCCTGAGCCATGACCGAACCTCCGTTTTCGGGTCACCGTTCTGCCCACTACCATAAACGAGTCGCATCATCATTGGGTTCGGCCTACTATCGGGAAGAGGTCAAAACATGGAATTCATCAGCGTTTTCAACGATATCCTGGGACCGGTCATGCGGGGCCCGTCGAGCTCGCACACCGCGGGTGGATACCGCATCGGGCTGATCGTGCGAGGACTGTTGGCTGAAGGGCCGACGTCGGTTCGAGTGACGTTCGATCCCGAGGGCTCAATGGCACCGACCTATCGACCACTCGGTGTCGATCTCGCGTTCACCGCCGGGTTGATGGGTTGGTCAATGCTCGACGAACGGTACTTCGAGGCGCTCGATCGGGCGGAGGACGAGGGGGTCACTCTCAGTTTCGAGATCGCGCCGCTCGAGCACACCGACCACCCCAACGGAATGTTCATCGAGACGGAATCTGTCAGTGGGCGGCGGCTCCGCGTGGTAGCGGAGGCGGTTGGAGGTGGGGGCATCCGCATTGCTCGCGTCGACGACTGGCCAGTGGATCTCGACGGCAAAGCCAGCCTGGTGATGGTGGAGGTGAGTTCCGAGAGCGACGCCGAAGTGATTGGCCGTCTTTCCAATCCGAGCCGGCAGGTTGCGGGCGCCTCAGTCTTTCTCACCGCTCAGAACGAGACATCTAATGATCCGATTTCTGGATCCGGTCTCCGTGACCTTGCTGGTGTCACCAACGTTTGGGCTATCTCACCGGTCTTCTTCGTCCGAAAGGGCAGGACCCTCTTCGAGAGTGCCGAGGAAGGGGTGGCGATGGCGGAGGGACGCGGCCTCTCGCTCGGCGAGATTGCCCTGGCCTACGAGGCCGAGCTGTTGGGCATGACCGAGGCCGAGACGCTCGATGAAATGCTGAACCGATACCGCGTAATGGAGGCGTCCATCGAGGCCGGTCTCGACGACGACCGATCAGATATGTTGCTTCTGCGGCCTACCGCATCACAGGTCTTTCAGGCCGAAAAAGCGCAGGCTGTGGCCATCGGCGGCATCCACACTCGCGCGGCGGCTCGGGCGTTGGCGGTGATGCACTGCTGCAACAGCCGCGGCGTGGTCTGCGCCGCCCCCACCGGCGGTTCGGCAGGCACGGTTCCGGGAGTTGTGGTGAGTCTGGTGGAAGAGCGCGGGCTATCTCACCGCCAGACGGCGTTGGCTCTTTTCGCCGCCTCGGCAGTCGGTCTCATCGTTGCCCGCCGAGCGACATTTGCCGCCGAGCTGGCCGGGTGCCAGGTGGAGATCGGTGTTTCGGGCGCGATGGCCGCCGCGGCCGTGGTGGAGGCGGTTGGCGGTTCTGCCCGCCAGGCCGCCGACGCGGCGGCCATCTCGCTCCAGAACACAATGGGCTCGCCCTGCGACCCAGTGGCCGGAACCTGTGAGGTGCCTTGTCACACCCGTAACGCGGTGGCGGCGTCGAGCGCCTTCACCTGTGCCGATCTGATCCTGGGTGGGTATGCCAACCCCATTCCCCTCGACGAGACCATCGATGCCTCGTTCGAGGTTGGCAAGGCCCTGCCAAGCGAGCTTCGGTGTACCGCAAAAGGTGGTTGTGCCGTAACGCCGTCGGCGCTCGGCATCCCCCGCCTTCGGTGATCAGATTGGAGTGGTCCACGGCCGATCACATCGGCAAAAACGTCACCAACAGTCCGACGATCGTGAAGAGCAGTAGGAAGGGCACAAAAAAATAACCGACGATGTCACGAGCCTGGATGCGGATGCCGACGCCCATGATCGGTAGAACGATCAGCAGGAAAAAGGGCTGCAGCAAATTGGTCAGTGACTCGCCATAGGCCACCGACATCGCGATTCGGCCTACGTAACGATTGAGTTCCGCGGTCTCGATGGGCCCGGCGAGCTCGCGCACGGCTTCCACGAGAGGTGGCCCGACGACCGCCCACTCGCCGCCGGCCGATGGGATCGAGAAATTGACGGCTCCGCCGAGCACAAAGGCGGCGAACGGCAGCGTTTTGATTGTCACCAGGGAGGCCATCCACACGGCGATCGCCTTGCCGAGGCCGGTGGCCATCATGATGCCCATGATCCCTGCGTAGAAGGGGTACTGAAAGACGATGCCGGAGATGTTCGAGCAGGCACGACCCATGGCCACCACATAACGGATTGGTGTCCGGTGGAGCAGCATTCCGAAAACGAGGAAGCTGAAGATCATGATGTTGAGGTTGAGGTCGAAGCCCCGGCGCGTGAAGTGGAGAACGATGTAGACAAGCCCCATCGCGACGACGACCATCTGTATGATTGCGCTGTTGTTGAGCGCGTCGGACGGGGTTGGTGGGCGAGACTTCAGAGCCTCGGCCTCATCGGCGACCGTCTGCTCGCCTGTCGTTTTGGCTCCGGTGCGGAGATCATCCATCTCGACAACCCTGCCGCGCGGGCGCAGCAGCCACATGATGGCTGGGGCGCCGATGAGGTAGAGGGCCATGACGGTCAGGTTGAGCGAGCTCCCAAGGGTTTCACTCACGGGGATGGTGGTCGGCAGGAGGCCGGTCTCGATCAGAAAGTTCCCCGGGGTGTTCAAAAGCAGCGCGATCGAGCTCGAAAGGCCCGTGACCCATGTCTCGCTCGAGAAAAAGACGCAAGCGATCAGGAAAGGGTAGTGAACACCGCGTACCCGGATGGCCAGCTCGCGGCCGAGGACGGCGGCCAGCACCATCCACCCCCAGCTGACGAGGTTCAGGACCGCACCTGCAATCAGGACGGTCAGGTAGACCGACCCCGGTTTTGAGATCTTTGTTGCGAGCCAATCGATGAACCGGGCCACCGGAGGCGACAGCGCGATGGCGTAGCCGGTGGCGAGGATCAGCACCATCTGCATCCCGAACTCGAGCAGCATCCAGATGCCGTTGTACCAGCCGGTGAGGACCTCCTCCGGGCTTGCCCCCACCCACACCATGGAGACCACAGCGGTGATGACGGTCAGTAGAACGGCAAAGACGAAGGGATCCGGAAGCCATCGCTTGAAGATCTCTGAGGAACGGGTTGCGATTCGGGTGAGCAGTCGATGCCCCTTTCATCACCTCTGATCTGGTGTACTGGACATCATAAACTGAAACGCTGTCTCAGACCATTGATCGAGTCACTCCTCTGTACGGGCGAGGTCCGCCTCGGCTGCGACGAAGCCAAAGGCGTCCCACCCGTTCTGAGCGACGATCTCCTCGAGAAGCTTGGTGCCATGGTCGGTGTCGCCCTCGGCGAGATGCCAGTTGGCAATGCCATAGGCGACGGCGGCGTTGGCTGGCGAGGAGCCATTCACCATGAGATCGGACTCCTCCAACTCACCCTTGTAGAACAGACACAGCCGGTGGTAGGCCTCGTTCTCGATGATCTCCATGTCGGTGGTGATGGATTCGAGGACGGCCTCTGCCTCCTCGTCGCGTCCGAGGCGGCGCAGAGTCATGTAGCGCCAGTGGGCGGTCGACACCATCATGTCGTTGTTGGCGGCGGACGCCGCCCTCTCTTCGTAGGCCTGCAGC
>Ga0224502_10000101_pt1 | contig 24387 bp, 24 predicted proteins | sample SF_Oct11_sed_USG_5_FD_169104 | JGI IMG/M metagenome (GOLD analysis project Ga0224502, IMG submission 169104) | Sediment microbial communities from San Francisco Bay, California, United States - SF_Oct11_sed_USGS_13 | ecosystem: Environmental > Aquatic > Marine > Sediment | place: USA... | reverse complement strand
GCAGGGCATACGCGACGACTACCTTGTTCTGGTCGGCGGAGCGCCGCTCAACGAAGAGTTCGGCCAGGCCGTCGGCGCCGACGGTTACTGCAGGGACGCGGCTCAGGCCGCGGAAATGGCCCCCCGGTTGCTGAAAGAACGGCGGGAGGCTATCGGTGCATAAACCGGTACTCGTCATTGCCTGCGGCGCGCTCGCCCGCGAAATTACCGATCTCAAGCGCAGCTACGGCTGGAGCCATCTGCGCCTCCGGTGCCTGGACGCGAAACTGCACAACCGCCCTGAAGAGATTCCGGAGCGTGTGCGCGAAGCGATACGCGAAAGCCGCGCGGATTACGAACACATCTTCATCGCATACGCCGACTGCGGAACCGGGGGCGCGTTGGACGGAGTACTCGAGCAAGAGGGCGTGGAACGCCTGCCCGGCGCACATTGCTACCAGCTCTTTGCCGGGAGCCGGCGCTTCTCGCTGCTGTCGTCGGCCGAACCGGGCACGTTCTACCTGACCGATTTCCTGGCCCGGCATTTCGAGCGACTCGTGATCGAGCCGCTGGGCCTCGCCGAGCACCCCGAACTCCGCGACGCCTATTTCGGCAACTACAGGCGGCTCGTGTATCTCTCGCAGACACTCGATGCCGAACTCGTGCGGGCGGCGCGGCAGGCGGCCGATCGGCTGGCGCTGGCGTTCGAACACGTCCACTGCGGTTACGGCGAACTGGAATCCGGACTCGCCGAGCGCTTATCGAGGTGGGACGATGATCAAGAAGATCTGCGTTTACTGGCGTGACATCCCGTCGCAGGTCATCGTGCAGCGGGGCCGGCAGCGCGAGAAGTCCATGCTCAGCGCCCGATTCCAGGAGGCGATCGATCGCGCCGCGATGCGCGCCGGCAAAGGCGGGAGCGACGCCTACATCGCCGAGTGGCGCCGCGAGACCAGCCGTTGCGACACCCAGGATGAGCTTCGGCAGATTGCAGAGCGCGAGGTTGAGCGGCTGGAGTCGGAATTCAGCGACGACAGGCTCAAGGCGCTGATTCGCAATCACGGTTCGGACCACGGGGGCTAGCTATGTACCGCATGCGATCGTGGTCCGTGCGCAACGCCCGCTGGCTGAAGCGGGCCTATGAGGGGTTCGAAACGGTTCTGGTCTGGCTGAGTCCCTTGTTGCGCCGTATCGGCTACGAGCGTCTCGACAAACCCTTCGCCGCGGTCGAGAAGATGACCAAGGGCGTGCTGTTGGACTCGCAGAACTGCGGTCAGTGCATCGTCGGTTTCACAGGATTGTCCTGCCCGATGAACTGCCCGAAGAAGCTTCGCAACGGACCCTGCGGCGGTGTTCGCGCGGATGGCAGCTGCGAGGTAAAACCGGAAATGAAGTGCGTCTGGGTGCTGGCCTGGGAGGGCAACAAGCGCTTCCGCGAGAATGGCTACCCCATTCAGACCGTGCAGCCGGCGGTCGACAATCGCCTGGTTGGCAAATCTGCCTGGCTGCGTGCGGTGCGGCTCAGAGCAGGTGTTGACGGGAGTGCTATGCATGAAGTTTGACGACGAACCGCTCGTGCCGGGACACCCGTTGCCCATTCGTCCGGGGCACTATTCGCCGGGACGGCTGGAGCGCGTACTGCGAGCAGGCGCTTTCGCAGTCACTGCCGAGATTGCGCCCCCGGATTCGGCCGACCCCAACGAGGTCTATGAGCGTGCATCGCTGTTCGACGGCTATGTCGATGCAATTAATGCAACCGATGGCTCGGGCGCCAACTGCCATATGTCCAGTGTTGGCATGTGCGCGCTGTTGACGCGACGCGGCTATGCGATGGTCCTGCAGGTCTCCGCACGCGACCGCAACCGCATTGCGATCCAGGGTGACGTGCTGGGCGCGGCCGCTATGGGTGTCTACAACATACTTTGCCTGACGGGCGACGGGGTCGACGTGGGCGATCACCCCGAGGCGAAGCCCGTGTTCGACGTCGACTGCATGTCAATGCTGGGCATGGTCCGCGGCATGCGCGATGACGGGCAGTTCCTGAGCGGCCGCAAGCTGACGAGCCCGCCCAACGTCTTTCTCGGTGCCGCGGCGAACCCGTTCGCGCCACCGCTCGATTATCGGCCGTTGCGGCTGGCGAAGAAGGTAGCGGCGGGCGCGCAATTCGTGCAAACGCAGTACTGCTTCGACATGGACCTGTTCCGGAACTACATGGCCGCGGTCCGGGACGCAGGCACGCACGAAAAGGTGTTCATCCTGGCAGGCGTCGGGCCGCTCGCGTCGGCGCGCTCGGCCGAGTGGATTCGCAGTAACGTGCCGGGCATACACATTCCGGATGCGGTCATACAGCGGCTCAAGGGCGCAGACAATGAGAAAGAGGAAGGGGTCCGGATCTGCGTCGAGATGATCAACGAGCTCAGAGAAATCGAGGGCGTGGACGGCGTGCACATCATGGCGTTTCGGCAGGAGCACCGCGTCGGCGAAATCGTCGAGCGCTCAGGCGTGCTCGACGGACGTGAACCGTGGCGGCCGAAGCACGACTGGGAAGAACTGGCACCCTCGGACGACGAGGTAGCCCGGAGTTAATACGGCGCATGTGGCGCCCGCGATGGAGATAGTCAAATGACAGAGACCCTGGTCAGCTCGGCCAGCAAGGAAGTCCGGATCGGCTTCGACCGTCCGTTCGTCATCATCGGCGAACGCATCAACCCGACCGGCCGCAAGATACTCGCCGAGGAGATGAGCAAAGGGGACTACAGCCGGGTCGAGGCGGATGCCATCGCCCAGGTGCAAGCGGGCGCACACATGCTCGACGTCAATGCCGGCATCCCGCTGGCCGACGAGCCGGCGATACTTGCCGACGTCGTGAAGCTGGTGCAGTCGATCACGGACGTGCCGCTGTCGATCGACTCCTCAATCGTGGCGGCGCTGGAGTCCGGCTTGTCGGTGTACCAGGGCAAGGCACTGGTCAACTCCGTGACGGGCGAGGAAGAGCGGCTGGAGGCGGTGCTGCCGCTGGTCGCGAAGCATGGCGCCGCGGTCGTCGCGATATCGAATGACGAGACCGGCATCTCCGAGGATCCCGACGTGCGCTTCGAAGTAGCGAGGAAGATTGTCGAGCGCGCGGCCGATTACGGCATCCCGCGCGAGGATGTCGTGGTTGATCCGCTGGTAATGCCGATTGGCGCGATCAATTCCGCCGGCAAGCAGGTTATGCATATCGTGCAGCGGTTGCGTAACGAACTGCAGGTCAACACGACCTGCGGGGCATCCAACGTCAGTTTCGGCCTGCCGAATCGCAACGGTATCAATTCCGCGTTCCTGACGATGGCGATCGGTGCGGGCATGACCTCGGCCATCACGAGCCCGCTGCATGCAGAGGTGATGCAGGCGGTACTGGGTGCGGACGTCATGATGGGTCACGACCCGGACTGCGCAAACTGGATCCGCAAGTATCGCGAGCCGACCGCCGAGGGCGAGAGTCGCGGTCGCGGCGGTCGCGGTGCACGACGGCGGCGTCGACGGTCGGGCTGAGCCATTGGCGGCGCGCGACGCGAAAATCGTATTCATGCCGTCGGGGCGCCGTGGCGTGTTTTCGCACGGCACGGCGTTGCTCGATGCGGCGCGCAGCATCGGTGTAGACGTCGATTCGGTATGCGGCGGCCGCGGCCTCTGCGGACGCTGCCGGGTGGTCTGCACGGTAGGCGATTTCAGCAAGCACGCGATTCACTCGCGCGCGGAGCACCTCTCCCCCGTCGGTGAGGCCGAGAAACGCTTCAGCGAGCGGCGCCGGGTGCTCGAGGCCAATCATCGCCTTAGTTGCCAGGCGCTCATCCAGGGAGACCTGGTCATCGACGTGCCTGCCGAGAGCCAGATGCACCGCCAGGTCGTTCGCAAGGAGGCCGAGTATCGCGACATCACGCTCGACACCAGCGTGCGCCTGCACTATGTCGAGGTGCAGCGAGCCGACCTGCGTGAGGCCACCGGCGACCTGCAGCGGCTCTGCGATGCGCTCAACCGGGAGTGGCAGCTGACCGATCTCGATTGCGACCCCATCGTACTCCCGGAATTGCAGCAGGCACTGCGCGACGGCGACTGGCAGGTGACCGTCGCGGTGCACGACGAGTCGCGCATCGTTGCGATCTGGCCTGGATTCAGGAGCTATGCGTACGGCCTCGCGGTCGATATCGGTTCCACGACGATTGCAGCGCATCTCTACAACCTCACGACGGGCGAGAACGTCGCGACGGGCGGCATCATGAATCCGCAGATCCGCTTCGGCGAAGACCTCATGAGCCGCGTGTCCTATGTACTGATGCATCCCGAAGCATCGGGCGAACTCACGGACGTGGTTCGCAAGGGCATCAACGATCTCATCGCGGACGTTGCGCGTGAGGGCGGCATCGGTTCCGCGGATATCCTGGACGTCACCGTTGCGGGCAACCCGATCATGCATCACCTGTTCCTCGGCATCAGTCCGGTGGAACTGGGCGGCGCGCCGTTCGCACTGGCGACCGACGGTGCACTGAATCTCAGGGCACGCGACGTGGGATTGCAGATCAATGCGGGTGCGACGGTCTACGTGCTTCCCTGCATCGCGGGTCACGTCGGGGCAGACGCCGCGGCAATGGTGCTGGCCGAAGAACCCCATCTTCTGGAGGAGACCTCTCTTGTCGTTGACGTGGGCACCAATGCCGAGATCGTCCTCGGCAATCGCGACCGATTGCTTGCGTGTTCGAGCCCTACCGGCCCCGCCTTCGAAGGCGCGCAGATCAGCTGCGGCCAGCGTGCTGCTGCGGGTGCCATCGAGCGCGTGCGCATCGACCGCGAGACGCTCGACGTGCGCTTCAGCGTAATCGGCTCCGATCTCTGGTCGGACGAACCGGGTTTCGGCGAGTCGGTGCAGGCGTTCGGCGTTACCGGCATCTGCGGCTCGGGCATCATCGAAGCCGTCGCCGAAATGTATCTCGCGGGCATCGTCAGCGAAGACGGCGTTATCGACGGCGGGCTTGCAGAGCGGAGCCCACGAATCATCGCCGACGACAGGACCTGGACATTCCTGCTCTACGAGGGACAGCAGAGCATCGCGGTAACCCAGAACGACGTGCGGCAGATCCAGCTCGCGAAAGCGGCCCTTTACGCAGGCGTGAAACTGCTGCTCGACCGCGCCGGCCTCGAAACAGTCGACAGGATACGGCTCGCTGGCGCATTCGGCAGCCATATCGATCCGAAGTACGCGATGGTGCTCGGACTGATTCCGGATTGTGATCTCGGCGCCGTGGAGTCCGCCGGCAACGCTGCCGGAACCGGCGCGGCTATCGCCTTGCTGAATACAGCGACTCGCGCCGAGATCGAGGCAACCGTTCGCGACATCGAGAAGATCGAAACCGCGGTGGAGCCCAAATTCCAGGAGTATTTTGTCGATGCGATGGCGATACCGAACAAGAGCGACGCGTTTCCGAAGCTGTTTTCTGCGGTGAGTCGGCCGGCATCCGGGGCGGAATCGGCCGGCAGCGACAGCGGACGTCCGCGGCGCCGGCGGCGGCGTGCGAGGAAATAACCGTTGAGCAGACCCGACGCATCATTGCTCCGCCATCGCGATGCACTCGAAGTGCACTGGCCGTCCGGAACCGTGAGCCACCTGTATTTCCTGTGGTTACGCGATAATTGCAGTTGCGAGGAGTGCCGCGTCATCCAGACCAGCGAAAAGCGCTTCCTGATCAGCGACGTGCCGGCCGACATCGCGCCGCTCGCGGTGAGCCTGGATGGAGACCGGCTTGTCCTCGTCTGGCCGGATGGCCACGAGACCGTCTATACCCGGACGGATATCGAGGCGTTGCACGCGGCCGATACGGGCGACTGGACGCCCTGGGACCGTGATTTCGTCCCGGCGCGTTACCCGTTCCAGGCGTTCCTCGACGACGATTCGCTTGCCGCAGCCGCAATCACCGAATTCCTCGACAGGGGCGCGATCCTCCTTCGGCAGGCGCCGACGCGGCCGGGAACCCTCGAATTGCTCGCCCCGCGGCTCGGGCCGATACGCGAGGTGCTGTTCGCACGGATTCACGACGTACAGGTCGACCCGGGCGGGTACAACGTCGCGCATACGTCCAATACCCTGCCGCCGCACAACGACTTTGCCAGTTATTCCTGGCCGCCGAGCGTGCAGGCGCTGCACATGCTCGTCAACGAGGCGGCCGGTGGCGAGTCCGTTATCGTCGACGGCTGGAACGTCCTGGGCACGCTGCGCGAACGACATCCCGACCACTTCCGGGCGCTGTGCGAGATGCCCGTGCCGTTCAGGGAGTTCGACGACGACAACGAGACCTACGCGGTTGCGCCCCTGGTGCGCTGCGATGGCGACGGCAATATCGTGGCGTTGCGGTTCTCGAACCAGCTCATGCAGACGCTGGATCCCGGGGCCCCGGGCATCGGCGAATTCTATCGTGCGTATCATGCGCTGTGCGGCCTGCTCACCGCGGACAAATTCAAGGCAAGTTTTCGTCTCGATGGCGGCGACATATTGATCGTGGCAGCTCACCGCGTGCTGCACGGGCGCGAAGCGTTCGAAGCGGCAGGCGCGCGCCACCTGCAGGACGCCTATTTTGAGCTCGATAACGTCAGGAACCACCTCGTCGTTCTGCAACGCAAGGGGGGCGCATAGCCAATGACTGACAAGGTCTCGTTTACCGCAATGGAACACGGCACCCGTGAAGACTACGAACTCCTCGCACGCCATGACCGGGAATACGCGTCTCAGCTGGCGGACAGGGTCCTGCAATGGCTGCGGCAGATGGACGGCGAGTCGCCGTACCGGATCAGCCGCCTCGAGCACTGCCTGCAGACGGCGACGCGCGCAGAGCGCGACGGCGCCGACGACGAAACCGTCATTTGCGCACTGTTGCACGATATCGGGGACATCCTTGCACCGAACAATCATTCGGCCGTGGCTGCCGATCTGCTCGCCCCGTTCGTCAGCGAGAAGAACGAGTGGATCGTCCGCCACCACGGCCTGTTCCAGGGCTATTACTACTTCCATCATTACGGCATGGATCGCGACGCGCGGGACAGGTACCGCGAACATGAGCACTTCGATGCGTGCGCGGACTTCTGCGCCAGGTGGGACCAGGTCTCGTTCGATCCCGATTATGAGACTCTCCCGCTCGAGCACTTCGAGGCCCGGTTGCGCGCCTTGTTCGCGAAGGAGCCCAGACCTTTTGTCTGAGGATAATGGAGCAGAGAGAGGGGGGCGCAATCCCGACATCGCGGGTCGCCTGCGGGCTAATTGCAGGACGGTGGCTGAATTAGACTGGCGTGCCGGGTATCTGCGCCGTTATGACGACGTACAGGAAACAAACGCATGAAAGAGCAGGCAAAAGTGGTTGTTATCGGCGGCGGCGTAGTGGGTGTCAGCGCCCTCTATCACCTCGCAAAAAAAGGCTGGGGCGATGACGTCGTGTTGCTCGAAAAGGCCGAGTTGACGTCGGGGTCCACCTGGCATGCCGCCGGCCTGTTGCCGTTATTCAACATGAGCTATAGCGTCGGTCAGGTCCACAAGTACTCCGTGAATCTCTACAACCAGCTCGAGGAAGAGACGGGTCAGCCCGTGGGCTTTTCCCGGGTCGGCAACCTGCGCCTCGCGATGAACGACGACCGCATGGATGAGTATTACCAGTATGCGGCGACCGCCCGTACCATCGGCGTCGACGTGCGCTTCCTGACGCCGGCGGAGATCGGGAATCTCTGGCCTCTGTGCAACACCGACGGGCTCGTCGGCGGCATCTTCCACCCGGAGGACGGCTACATACAGCCTGCCGACCTGACTCAGGCGCTCGCAAAGGGCGCGCGTGCGAGAGGCGCGAACATCTATCGCAATACGGCCGTGCTGAATATCGAGCAGGCAAGCTCGGGCGGGTGGGTCGTCGAGACGGAGAAGGGCAGCATTACCTGCGACCACGTCATCTCGGCAACCGGCAACTACGCCCGCAAGACAGGTGCCATGGTGGGCCTCGACATCCCGGTCATCCCGGTCGAGCACCAGTACCTCGTGACGGAACCGCACCCGGCGCTACAGCAGCGCAAGCAGGACGGCCTGCCGGAGCTGGGTGTGCTGCGTGAGTCGGACGGTTCCTGGTACCTGCGCGAGGAGAACAACGGCTTCATACTCGGCCCCTACGAGAAGGGCGCCCCGGCCTGTTACGTGGACGGCCCCGATCCGCGCGCCGAATACGAGCTGTTCCAGGAGGACCTCGAGCGCCTCGAGCCACACATCGAGGCCGCGATGAACCGCGTTCCTGCCTTCGGCGAGGTGGGGATAAAGAAGGCCTATAACGGGGCAATCGCCTATACGCCGGACGGCAACCCGATCATCGGCCCGGCCTGGGACCTCGACAATTTCTGGCTCAACGAGGGGCACAGCTTCGGCATCACGGCGGCTGGCGGTGCCGGCTGGCAACTGGCTGAATGGATCGTCGAAGGCGAACCGACCATCGACATGCTGGGCGTCGAACCGCGGCGCTTCGGCGACTATGCGACGAAGCAATACCTCGTCGAGAAGAATGAAGAGGCCTATGCGCACGTTTTCGTAACACATTATCCCGACGAGGAGCGTCCCGCGGCCAGGCCATTGCGAACGGCGCCGTGTTACGAGCGCATGCGGGAGCGCGGTGCCGTGTTCGGCCAGAAGTTCGGCTGGGAGCGGCCGAACTTCTTCGCCACGGACGGCATGCCACAGGAAGACGACTGGTCGTTCCGGCGCTCGCGATGGTTCGAGGCGATCCGCAAGGAAGTCGCGAACACGACCGAAAACGTCGGCCTGCTCGATATGACCGCGTTTGCGAAGTGCCGCGTGTCGGGGCCGGGCGCCGAGGGCTTCCTCGATTATTTCGTCGCCAACACGCTGCCGAAAAAGGTCGGCGGCGTGAGTCTCGCGCATGCACTCAACGGGAAGGGCGGCGTGCACTCGGAATTTACCATCCGGCGCGAGTCGCAAGACTCGTTTTACCTCGTGTCGGCGGGTGCCCTGCAACGGCTGGATCACGACTACCTGAAGAAGCACATGCCGCGTGACGGGTCGGTGCAGTTCACGCAGCTGACCGGCACCTGCGGCGTGCTGGTGCTTGCAGGGCCGAAAGCGCGCCTGCTGCTCGAGCGCGTCACGGATGCCGATTTGTCCAACGAGGCGTTCCGCTGGCTGACGGCGCAGGACATCGTCGTCGGCATGGCGCCCGTCAACGCCATGCGCGTCAACTTCGTGGGCGAACTCGGCTGGGAGCTGCACCACCCGATCGAATACCAGAATCACATATTCGATGCGCTGTTTGCCGCGGGCGACGACTTCGGGCTGCAGCCTTTCGGCATCCGCGCCATGGACTCCATGCGGCTGGAGAAGTCGTACCGCATGGTCGGCACCGAGCTTTCGATCGAGTACTCGGCCTACGAATCGGTCATGGATCGCTTCATCAAGCCGGACAAGGGCGATTTTCTCGGCCGCGACGCGCTGCTCGCCTGGCAGGGGGCGGGTATGAACAATCGACTGGTGACGCTGGAGGTCCACGATGTCGATGATTCCGACGCGTTAGGCAATAATGCGCTCCTGAAAGACGGCGAGCTGATCGGGCGTGCGACGGGCGGCGGCTACGGCTTTCGCGTCGGCAAGTCGCTGGCGCTGGGCATGGTGAAGCCGGAACTTGCCGAGCCGGGGTCCAGGCTCGAGATCGAGATTCTCGGCAGGACCTATGCCGCCACCGTAATACCGGACAGCCCGTTCGATCCGAAGAACGAGCGACTGCGCGACGTGAATGGTGCCAATGACTGACAAAACCGGAAGCTGCCTGTGCGGTGCCGTACGATTTGTCGTAAACGGTCCGTTGGGCAATGTCAGCTATTGCCACTGCTCGCAGTGCCGCAAGACCAGCGGCCATTTCGTGGCGGCAGTTGACTGCAGCCCGGGCGATCTCCAGCTGCTCGAAGACAAGGGCCTGCGATGGTTCCGTTCTTCGGCAATCGCACAACGGGGGTTTTGCGAGAACTGTGGCTCCAGCCTTTTCTGGCGCCCGGAGCATGGCAGGCACGTCAGCATCATGGCCGGGGTCCTGGATGTGCCGACGGGTCTGCAAGCCGATGAGCACATCTTCGTGGACGACGCCTCGGACTACTACGTGATCGACGACGGCCTGCCGCAGTTCGCCGGCGACTCGCCGCGGGGGAGCGAGGCGTGAAAAAGTACTCGGCATTCAGCCTGATTCGCAATGCGCTCAGCCATAACCGCAAATGGCGCGAGGCGTGGCGCAGCCCCGAGCCGAAAAGCGACTACGACGTCATCATCGTCGGCGGCGGCGGCCACGGCCTCGCAACGGCCTATTACCTGGCGAAGGAACACGGGATCCGGAACGTAGCCGTCCTCGAGAAAGGGTGGATCGGCGGCGGCAACACCGGTCGTAATACAACAATTGTCCGGTCGAATTACCTGTGGACCGAGGCTTCGCTGCTCTATGAGCAATCAATGAAACTCTGGGAGGGCCTGAGCCAGGACCTCAACTACAACGTCATGTTCAGCCAGCGCGGCGTGTACAACCTGGGCCATACGCTGCAGGACATGCGCGACATCGAGCGCCGCGTGAACGCGAACCGATTGAACGGCATCGACGCCGAAGTCGTCAATGCCGAACAGGTCGGCAAAGCCATTCCTTTCATCAACACCTCGCCCGATGCGCGCTACCCCATTCTCGGCGCGTCACTGCAACGGCGCGCGGGCGTCGCGCGTCATGACGCGGTCGCCTGGGGTTTTGCGCGCGCCGCAGACGCGCGCGGCGTCGACATCATCGAGCAGTGCGAGGTGACCGGGATCAACCGCGAGGGCGACAAGGTGACGGGTGTCGAGACGACACGCGGCACGATCAATGCGCCCAGGGTCGGCGTAGTCGTCGCCGGGAACGCAAGCGTGCTCGCCGCGATGGCGGGATTACGCCTGCCCATTGAAAGTCATCCGCTGCAGGCGTTCGTATCGGAGCCACTGAAGCCCGTGATCGATACCGTGATCATGTCGAATGCGGTGCATGGCTACATCAGCCAGTCGGACAAGGGCGAGCTCGTCATCGGCGCGGGCATAGACGCCTACAACGGTTACGGCCAGCGGGGCAGCTTCCACACCATCGAGCACACGATGCAGGCGATCATCGAGTTATTCCCGGTGCTCAGTCGCGTGCGCATGCTGCGGCAGTGGGGCGGCATCGTCGACGTGTGTCCGGACGCCTGCCCGATCATCTCGAAGACGCCCGTCGGGGGACTTTACTTCAACTGCGGGTGGGGCACGGGCGGATTCAAGGCGACGCCCGGCTCCGGCTGGGCGTTTGCACACACGATCGCACAGGATAGGCCGCACGAACTCAACGCACCGTTCGATCTCGAGCGCTTCACCACCGGAGCGCTGATCGACGAGCACGGTGCAGCGGCAGTGGCCCACTGAGGAGGCGCAGATGTTGCTGATCGAATGTCCATGGTGCGGCGAGCGGGCAGAAACCGAATTCAGTTACGGTGGCGAAGCCGGCATCGCGCGGCCGCCGGACCCGGACGTGCTCAGCGATGCCGAGTGGGCCGACTACCTGTTCAACCGCAGCAATCCTCGCGGCGCGCACCGGGAACTCTGGAATCATGCCCAGGGTTGCCGCCGCTGGTTCGGCGTCGAGCGGGATACCGTGACGTACAGGATCGCGGGCAGCTTCCGCCTCTCCGACGGTTCGGACAACCGGGAGGGCTAGCCGCAAATGCAGCCGCAACGATTGCCAACAGGGGGCCGGATCGACCGTTCGAAGCCCCTCAGCTTTCGCTTCGACGGGCGCAAGCTCGAAGGCTATGCGGGAGACACGCTGGCATCGGCATTGCTCGCGAACGGTGTCTCGATCGTCGGTCGCAGTTTCAAGCTGCGGCGGCCGCGCGGAATCGTGGGAAGCGGCGCAGAGGAACCGAATGCCATCATGCAGATCGGCAAAGGAGCACATGCGCAGCCGAACCTTCGCGCGACACAGGTAGAGCTTTACGAGGGCCTGGTCGCCAGGACCACCAAAGGCTGGCCGGGTGCCAGGTTCGATCTCGGCGCCATCAATGACATATTCGGCAAGGTCTTCAGCGCTGGTTTTTACTACAAGACGTTCATGCGGCCGAAGTCCTGGTGGCACCTGTATGAACGCTTCATCCGGGCATCCGCGGGTTTCGGGCGGGCGCCGACGGAGACAGACCCGGATCACTATGAGCATCGCAACGCGCACTGCGACGTACTGATTGCGGGCGGCGGCCCCGCCGGACTCTCAGCCGCCCTCGCAGCCGGACGGGCGGGTGCCCGGGTCATACTGGCCGATGAACAAGACGAATTCGGCGGCTCGCTGGCGGGTGCGAAGCGGAACATCGGAGATGCGCCTGCCGATGAATGGCTCAGGCGCACGGTCGAGTCACTCGCCGCGCTCGACAACGTCACGTTGTTGCCGCGCAGTACCGTGTTCGGCTATTACGATCACAACTTCCTGGCGATCGCAGAACGCTGCACGGATCATCTGCCCGAGGCGGACCGCGCGGGCGTGCGGCAGCGACTGTGGCGGGTGCGTGCGAAGCAGGTCGTGCTAGCCCAGGGCGCGTTCGAGCGGCCACTCGCTTTTTGCAACAACGACCGGCCGGGCGTGATGCTCGCGTCAGCGGTGTCGCAATACATACGTCGCTACGCGGTGCGGCCGGGCAGGCGCGCCGTGGTTTTTACCAACAACGACTCCGCTTACGAAACTGCCATCGATCTTGCGGAAGCCGGATCATCGGTAGTTATCGTGGACAGCCGCGCGGACGGTGCGGGGTCGCTCGGTGAGCGAGCCGCGAAGGCAGGCATATCCGTAATTGCCGGCCATATCGTCACGGATGTCGTGGGGCGGCGTCGCGTACGCGGCGTGCGGGTTGCCGGTTGGTCGGGCAATCCGTCCTACCTTGTAGAGAGTTCGATTCACATCGACTGCGATCTCGTGGCGGTGTCCGGTGGCTGGAGTCCGGCGGTACACCTGCACTCGCATGCGGGTGGCAGGAACGCCTGGGACACGGAGCGGCACTGTTTCGTGCCGGGCGAAGCGGCGCAGGCAAACGTCTCTGCGGGGGCCTGCAACGGCAAGTGGTCATTGCGCGAATGTCTCCGCGAGGGCATCGAGTCGGGCAGGGCGGCGGCATCGCGCTGTGGTTTCGAGGCACCGGAAATCGACACGCCATCCACGTCGGAAGGTCATTACAACCCGCTGCAGCCGCTTTGGCGAGTGCCTGCCGATGCGGAGCCCGAGCGCTGCCCCAAACAATTCCTGGACTTTCAGAACGATACCAGCGTCGCGGATATTCGCCTGGCCGTTCGCGAAGGGTACCGCAACGTCGAGCACGTCAAGCGCTACACCGCACTCGGTTTCGGCACCGACCAGGGCAAGCTGGGCAATATCATTGGCATGGCGGTGCTCGCGGAGTGCCTGGGTAAGTCGATTCCGGAGGTGGGGACCACCACCTTCCGGCCGGCGTATACGCCCGTCGCCTTCGCTGTTGGCGCTGGCGAAAGCGTCGGCGACCTTTACGATCCCGTTCGCAAGACCGCAGTGCACGAGTGGCACGTGGCCGCAGGTGCACCGATGGAAAACGTCGGGCAATGGCATCGGCCCTGGTATTTCCCGCGCGATGGCGAGGACCTGCACGCGGCGGTAGCACGCGAGTGCGTCGCCGCGCGGCAGTCGCTGGGCATCATGGATGCATCCACGCTCGGCAAGATCGACGCCCGGGGCCGCGACGTCGTCGAATTTCTCGAGCGCATATACACGCACAATGTCGGCAAGATGAAGATCGGCCGCTGCGCCTACGGCATCATGCTCGGTGAGGACGGCATGGTCATGGACGACGGCGTCATGGCGCGGCTGGGCGAGCAACGCTTCTATCTCACGACGACGACGGGCGGCGCGGCGAACGTGCTGGCGTGGCTCGAAGCGTGGCTGCAGACCGAATGGCCCGAGCTGGAAGTCTTCCTCACGTCGCTCACCGACCACTTTTCGACGATTGCCATGGTCGGCCCGAACAGCCGCAGGGTTCTCGAAAGAATCGGCTGCACGATCGACCTCGACAAGGACAGCTTCCCCTTCATGGCGGTAAGGGATGCAGAACTCGGCGGTTACCCGGTGCAGCTGTTTCGCGTGAGCTTTTCGGGCGAACTCGCCTTCGAGATCAATATCGACAGCGGCTCTGCGCTGGAGATGTGGAAGACTGTCATGGCGGCTGGCGAGGAGTTCGGCGTAACACCCTACGGCACCGAAACCATGCACGTTTTGCGTGCGGAGAAAGGTTTCGTCATTGTCGGACAGGATACGGACGGCTCTGTGACGCCCGTCGACCTCGGCATGAACTGGCTGTTGTCGAAGGACAAGGACTTCCTCGGCAAACGCTCGCTTGCGCGCCCGGATTGCCTGCGCAGCGATCGCAAGCAGCTGGTCGGTCTGCTGTCATCGGATAACACGGTACTGCCGGAAGGAACGCAGCTCGTGGAAGCGCCGGGTGCACCGGTGCCCGTACCCATGTGTGGCCACGTCACGTCCAGTTACATGAGCGCCTGCCTCGGGCATCCAATCGCGCTTGCGCTCGTCGCAGGCGGTCGCGCGCGCAAAGGCGAAACGATCTATGCGGCCTTGCCCGGACGGGAGCCGCTGCCCGTGACTATCGCGGCACCGGTTTTTTACGATCCGAAGGGAGAGCGGCAGCATGTCTAGGCTCCTCGATCGACGCCACGGTCTCGAACCGCTGCTCGCCGAATTGTCCGGATCGCGTACGGCTGACCCGGGAGCGAGCGTCACTATCCGCAATGATCTCGGACACATAAACGTCCGCGGTCGTGCAGCGGATGCAGGTTTCGTGCAGTCGGTCGAGCAGGTGCTCGGCCAGGCCCTGCCCGTCAAGCCGAATACGGTTTCCCTCGACCAACACGAGGTATTCTGGCTCGGCCCCGACGAGTGGCTCATCGTCACACCGGCCGCCGCGGCGGCGGAACTGGCCGGACGCCTTCAAAAGGCGACATCGGACACCCATGCATCGGTCAACGATATCAGTGGCGGGCAGGTCGTATTGATTCTGCAAGGGGCGAAGTGCCGCGACCTGCTGGCCAAAGGCTGCACGCTCGATCTGCACCCGGGCGCATTCGCGGTCGGCGACTGTGCACAAAGCGGGATCGCCAGGGCCAATGTCCTGTTGGCGTTAGTCGACGAAATGCCGACGTTCATGATCGTCATTCGCCGCAGCTTTTCGGACTACCTTTGCCGTTGGCTGACACATGCCGGCCGCGACGAAGGCATCGCGTTCAAGGATTCCTGACCGAAAAACGCCACCGCCCGGGCGCCATTGAGTTCCGCCAACCCGCGATTCATACTCCGGTCGATGAACCAGGGTTCAAGCCCGATGAATGACCGCGCGATGCCACGGCTGCCGACCCGTTTCGGTTTCTTACTGATTGATGATTTTACGCTGATTTCCATGTCGTCAGCGATTGAGACCTTACGCATGGCCAATCGACTCTCGGGCGAAGAGGTCTATGCGTGGAAGACGATTTCGGAAACGGGCGCGGCGGTCTGCGCGAGCGATGGCTTGTGCATCAAAGCCGATTGCGGCATCGACGACGATGACGTCTTCCAGGATATGGATGCGATTCTCGTCTGTGGTGGCAGGCGCGTGGAAAAGCGCACTACGGAGCGGGTCCTACGCTGGCTGAAGAAGGCGGCAAAGGCCGGTCTGCAGCTCGGCTCTACGTGCACCGGGAGCTATGTGCTGGCAAAGGCCGGAGTGCTGGACGGCTATCGTTGCAGCATTCACTGGGAAAACATCGCGTCGCTGACGGACCTGTTTCCCAAGGTCCAGGTGCGGCGGAGCATCTACACTATCGACAGGGATCGCCTCACGAGTTCGGGTGGGACGACGCCGATCGACATGATGTTGTACCTGGTGCGCAGACAGTGCGGTCCCGAGGTAACAGCCGGTGTCGCCGAGCAGTTTGTTTATGAGCGCGTCCGCAATCCCGATGACCTGCAGCGTGTTCCGTTGCGGCATTTCGTGGGCAAGCAGTCGATGAAACTGGTCACCGCGGTTGAGCTCATGGAAGCGAACATCAGGGAGCCGATCAGCCAGATCGAGCTTGCCGACTATGTCGACCTGTCGCGCCGGCAGCTTCAGCGGCTATTCCAGAAGTACCTGCTCTGCACGCCGTCACGCTATTACCTGCAGTTGCGATTGCAGCGCGCTCGGGAGCTGCTGCTGCAGACTGACCTGAGCCTCTTCGAAATCGGGGCGCAGACCGGCTTCGTATCCAGTTCGCATTTCAGCAAGAGCTACAAGGAGTTTTACGGTTATTCGCCGAGCAACGAGCGCCGCGGTGACCGGAAATCATCCCCTCGTCAATGAACCGTGATGCAGGTGCATGGCGCCGAATGGTTGACCTTGTGGGACACGCTTCCGAGCAGTAAACCGCCGAAATCTCCGAGTCCTCTGCTTCCTATGACGATGCAGTCCGCCTCGTATTCTTTTGCGGACGCCACGATCTCAGCCGCCGGGTCACCACCGCGCAATGCAGTCGTTACATTACCGGGCAGTTTCTCCTCGGCGATCTTGCTCGCGGCATCTATCAGCGTGCGGCCGGCTTTCTCGATCTGCTCGCGTCCGGCGTGAATCATGACGGACGCACCGCCGAGTACCATGACGCGGTCCGCCGCCGCTCCTTGCGGGACATGGACGATGTGCAACGAGGCGTTGAATTTGGCGGCCAGTTCACAGGCGAAATCGAGCGCTTTTTTCGAGTATTCCGATCCGTCTACCGCGACGAGGATCTTCTGCAACATGGTTGCCTCCGGGGCTGCTGCCGTTTTGTTACCATACAGAACATGAATTAATCGTGTCGAGGACGATGAGGTGACGCGGCAATGTTTCTGACAGAAGACAAAGATCACTCTGGTTCTGCCGATACGCTCGGCGGGCGCATCGTTTATGCGCGTGAAGCGCAGGAGTTGACCACTTCGCAGTTGGCCCGGCGCCTCGGTATAAAGACCGAAACCCTGCACGACTGGGAGACAGATCGCTCGGAGCCGCGGTCGAATCGTCTGCTGACGCTGGCGGGGGTGCTCAACGTCAGTCCGACGTGGTTACTCACCGGTGCCGGCGAGGCGCCAATCGATGCGCTCACTGAAACGGAGATGATGCATATCCGTGATTCGATCGTGCGCATGCGCGAGCAGGTAATGACAGTTGCGGACGAACTCGAGCAGTTGCAAAAGCGTCTGGACTCCTACGAGAGCTACCGCGATTGAGTCCCTGGAGCTGACCTTCGCGTTCAAGCCAGCTTCGCGCCGTTCGGCACATCACTGTCGACGCTGGCGAGCACGATACTATTGTCATCGCGGTGGAAGCCGGTGACGAGGCACTCCGACATGAACGGCCCGATCTGTTTCGGGGGGAAGTTGACGACTGCGACGATCTGCTTGCCGACCAGCTGCTCCGTATCATAGAGATCCGTGATCTGCGCGCTCGACTTCTTGTGGCCGATGTCCGGTCCGAAATCGATGAGCAGCTTGTAGGCGGGCACACGGGCCTCCGGAAACGCCTCGGCACTGACGATCGTTCCGGCTCTTAGCTCGACACGTTCGAAGTCGCTCCACTGGATTTCTTTCATCTAGTTCTCCTCTTCCGCAAGGTGCTGGATTTCTTCGTCGTATACCTGTGACGCGGTATGTGCCGTCGCGAGCGCATCACCGAATGCCATGTGCGCTTCATCGGGTGCGCTCTCGCGGCGCAGCATTCTGTACATCACGAACGCGGCGAGGCACAGATGCACGATGCCGGTAAACGCAAACAGGCCTGCCGCGTTCGTCCATGTCATGATTGTCGAGGCGGCAAATGGACCGAGGATCGCGCCGATGCCGTACATCAGCAGGAGTCCGCTCGAGATCATGACGTAGTCGTCGGCCTCCGCGAAATCGTTGGCGTGTGCGACCGCGATCGCATACAGCGGAAACGCGATAGCGCCCCACAGCAATCCTGCGACATTCGCCGATATGAAAGTGAGACTATCCATCGACGTTACGATCACTCCCGAGATGCCGACGCCAACTGTCGCGGCCGCGATCAGGATCCTGCGACGCCCAATCCTGTCCGACAGGTAACCGAGCGGCCACTGCGATAATGCCCCGCCAATCACGGTTGCCGTCATGAACCATGCAGCAAGTGACGGCTCGGGTGTTATGGAGTTCGTGAAGACCGGCGCGAGCGACCAGAACGTGCCGTTGGCGAGTCCTGTAGCGAGGCAACCGATCGTCGCCGCCGGTGAGATTCTGAACAGCCGCCGGACATCTACTTCGACCCTTTGCGGTATCTCCGGTGAGGGCGAGGTCGAGAGCGCGACGGGAATCGCACCGAGCGACACCAGCACCGAGGCGATCGCAAAAAGCTGCAGGCCGAACGGATCATAGAGCAGCGTCATCATCTGGCCAGCGGCCAGCACGGAGAGGGAAATCATGACGTATGTCGAGAACACGACGCCGCGATTCTCGTTCGTGGAGCGTTCATTCAGCCAGCTTTCGATGACGACGTAGAGAACGGCAAAGCAGAACCCGGAAACCGTGCGCAAAAAGGCCCATGCGACCGGGCTCAGGAAGAGGCCGTGTACGAGGGGTGCGGACGACCCGAGCGCCGTCATTGCGAGAAACACGCGAACGTGGCCGACGCGGCCGACGAGATCGCCACCGCGCAGGCAGCCGAGCGTAAAGCCGAGAAAATACGCCGCGCCCATGACGCCGATCGAGACCGTTGAGAACGCTTCCAGTGAAGCGCGAACGGGCAGTAACGTGCCCTGCAGACCCTGGCCGGTGAGCAGAATGGAGACGCCGATCAACAGGGCGGCAACGGGGGCGAGAGCATGTTTCATGGCAGCGAATTCTGTTCTTTCGCACGGCGCTTTGGAAGCAAAAACTCACCCGAATCTGCTCTGAAAACAAGCGTTTGATTCGAGATGACCGGAAATGACCAGCCGCATCGGTATCCGGACAAGAGCGGCGTGGCCCGGATCAGGAAGATTAACGTCGATGCCGAGATCGAATCCCGGCCTGGACGGAGACCAACGATGACGAGCAATTACGAATCAAAGCCGCGGCAACGCCGACCCGGTTGGATCTGGGTATGGGCCGGACTGGTGATCTACTTCGCCCTCGAAGTTGCGAGGCTGTCGTGAACACGCCCAGCGCAAACATCTGGGTCTACGACGACAGAGGTTGCGATGTGGTGCCACCTTTCCTGGTGGGAGAAGTAGCCGGCAGCCTGTCTGTCGAAAAGGACCGGGAACAGCTTCGGCAGTTTGCCGAGTCCATCATGGAATGGCTTGCGCGCACAGAGCGAGACGGAGGTGCCGTAATCTACAGGCTTCCGTAATGCCCGGGCGTGGAAGTTTCAGCCTTCGCGGCTGCGCATGATTGGCCGTGCGACGCCAACGGTGAGTTTTTCACCGAGCACTTCGCGCCGGAAGCGAAACAGCTCTGCAGGCCGGCCGCGCCCTACGGTTGATGTACGGCCCACGGGTTCGACGAGGTCGGCCGAGGTCACCAGCCGCCGGAAGTTTTGCTTGTGCAGTTTCGCGCCAGAGAGCGCCTCGACGACGCGCTGCAGCTGCAACAGTGTGAATTCACCCGGCATCAGGTCGAACACCACGGGCCGGTATGCCAGCTTGCCGCGTAACCGTCCGAGCGCGGTTGCGAGTATGCGGCGATGGTCCGAGGCCAACGGTATCCCCATGTCGGCATACGCAGAGACCTCCTCCGAGCACGGTTCCCCGTTGGCTGCGCAAGTGTCGCGTATTGCCTCGTAAACGAGTCCGGCTTCATACAGAAGCTCGAATCGCTCATGCGCCAGTACGGCATCCATGTCGGATGCTTCCGCGCCGCCAAACGTTACGTTGACGCGTTCCTGCCGTTCCCTGCGCTTGGGTTCCCTCTTCGCCTTGCTGGCCCATGCACGCAAGGAGGGCTCGATGTGCTTGTCGAGCACGCCCGGCCGGCCGTGCCGCCAGTCTTCCCAGGGCATGAAGCTGTACCAGTCGTGCCACTCGGCATCGTAGGTCTCGACGACGTCCTCGTGCGTCAGCGCGATGTACGCGACGGAGACAACGCGGGGACCGCCCTCGATCTCCACGGGGTCGCGAAAGCGGTTGCCGAACGTATAGAGCTGCTCGACGTAATAGAGATCCAGTCCCGTCTGCGCCTCGACCCAGCGCCGCAGGCTGCTCTCGAGGCTCGGGTGAGTGGCCGGCTCGAACGGTCCATTCGGCAGGGCGAGCGCCGTGTGCCCGGGCGTCGATGCCTCGCCCTGGTTGACGATGAGCAGGCGCGGCGTTTCGTCCGTCACCGCAACGATGACGGCGATCAGGTTCACCACGGTTTCCGTAACGTTCTGTTTCACCATGCTTTTTCGGATCGACGGCCGGCAGCTGCCGGCCCCTGCTTGACACACTATATGCTCTGCGTGAGTATAAACGAATATGCTCACTTGGAGCATAACTAATTGACCCCATCTATACAGCACAGTTGCACGACACGCAGGTGATACATGCTAGCCAATCCTGACTACACGCCGGAGGTCGCTGCGGCGACAGCCCCTTATTACGATCACGTGAAGAACGTCATTCCAGCTGTCGAATGGCCCGTGCACGCTCCCTATATTGCCGCCATCAACGCATTGAAGAAGGAACGCAACGCCGTCGTGCTGGCGCATAACTACATGACGCCGGAGATATTCCACTGTGTTGCCGACATAACCGGCGATTCACTCGCCCTGGCCCGCCGTGCCGCGGAGACGGATGCCGACATAATCGTGCTGGCGGGCGTGCATTTCATGGCGGAAACGGCCAAATTGCTGAATCCGGGCAAAACCGTGTTGATTCCGGATATGCGCGCGGGTTGCTCGCTGGCCGAGTCGATTACCGCCGAGGATATTCGCAAGCTGCGAAAGAAACATCCCGGCGTGCCGGTCGTCACCTATGTGAATACGTCCGCCGACGTCAAAGCCGAGTCGGATATCTGCTGCACGTCGGGCAATGCTGTCGCCATCGTCGAATCGCTCGACTGCGAGGAAGTCATTTTTCTGCCGGACGAATACCTGGCGAACTACGTCGCGCAGCAGACGGATGTGAAGATCATCACCTGGAAGGGCCATTGCGAGGTGCACGAACGATTCACCCCGCAGGAACTGGAGGACTATCGCTCCAGCTACGACGAACTGACGATCATCGCGCATCCGGAGTGCCCGCCGGACGTGCTCGCGGTGGCGGATTTCGTGGGTTCGACAGCGCAGATGAGCCGGTACGTCGAAACCTGGCGGCCGAAACGCGTTCTCATGGTCACCGAATGCTCGATGAGCGACAACGTGGCCGCCGATGTGAGAGACGTGGAGTTCATTCGTCCCTGTAACCTGTGTCCGCACATGAAGCGCATTACGCTGGCCAGGATCTACGAGTCCCTCGAAAACCTCGAGCCGCGCGTCGAGATAGACCCGCAAGTTGCGGAAAAAGCACGCCGCGCCGTGGAACGAATGCTCGAACACGGTTAGGAGCATTGCGATGAAGGAAGACCGGCCCCTGACTATTGCAACCGACGACATCGTCGTCGTCGGAACCGGCATGGCGGGACTCATCACCGCATTGTCGCTGGCACCCAGGCCCGTGACGCTGATCACCAAGACGGCAACGCTCGAGAGCGGGTCGAGCCTTTGGGCGAAAGGCGGCATCGCTGCAGCGGTGGGGCCGGGGGATACCCCGGAGGCCCATGCCGAAGACACCCTGTCGGCCGGTGCCGGCCTCAGCGACCCGCGGCGAGCCCTGGCGCTGACGCGCGAAGGCGCCGACAGCCTGCGTCTGCTGGTCCATGAAGGAGTACCTTTCGACCGCGCGCTGGATGGCACGCTGGAACTGGCCCGCGAGGCTGCCCATGGCCGGCCTCGAATCGTTCATGCCGGCGGTGATGCCACCGGCCGGGTGATCATGAGTGCGCTCATCGAACGGGCCCGCAGGACACCGTCCATCAATATTCTCAGGCGCACTTTCGCTCACGATCTTATCGTTCAGGATGGCGCGGTACGGGGGCTGCTCGTCTTCGAGCATGGCAAGGGGTGGAGTTGTCGGAACGCGTCGCACGTTGTCCTCGCGACCGGCGGCATCGGCATGGCCTGGTGGCATACAACGAATCCGGCCGAATCCACCGGTGATGGCCTGGCTATTGCGGCGCGGGCCGGCGCGGAGCTGACCGATCTCGAATTCATGCAGTTCCATCCAACGGCCCTTGCCGTCAATACCGAGGCGGGCAACGCGAATTTGCCGTTGCTGACGGAGGCGCTGCGAGGGGCAGGGGCATTACTCGTGGATGACGCTGGCGAACGCTTCATGACGTCCGTTCACACCGCCGCTGAACTGGCGCCGCGCGATGTCGTGGCGCGGACAATCGAACAGAAGCTGGCGCGTGGCGGCAGCGTCTATCTCGACATGCGGCCCGTCGTTGAGAGCGGACATGATGGCGAGTTTCCGGAGGCCGTGCATGCGTGCCGCGATGCAGGTCTCGATCCCGCACACGATCTCCTGCCCATCGTCCCGGCGGCTCACTATCACATGGGCGGCATTCACGTTGATGACGACGGCCACAGTTCGCTCGAAGGCCTCTGGGCCTGCGGTGAAGTCGCGAACACCGGCGTCCACGGCGCGAACCGGCTCGCAAGCAACTCACTGCTCGAGGCGGTCGTCTACGCCAGAAGGGTTGCCAGCGGCATTCGGCGCATGCACACATCGCGCGACGAACTCCCGCTGCCGATTCCCGGCGCGCCCGACGCGCCGGTTCCGGGAACCGGGAAAGACCTCGAAGCGATCATCGCGGCCACGCGCCAGTCGGTATCGAAGCATGTCGGTATCGTCCGTTGCGGGCACGGACTGCGAGACGCACTTCGGCAGTTCCGCTCCCTGGATCGGCGGCTCGGCCAGGTTGCCATGGGCGAGCTGTGCGATCCGGCGGCATCGTTCGATCGTGTATTGCGGTGGAGCGAGGCCCGCAACCTGCTGCTCGTAGCGCGGCTTGTCGCACTGGCGGCCCTTGATCGCGAAGAGAGCCGCGGCGCGCATTTCCGTGAGGATTTCCCCAACCCGCTACCGGAATGGCAGCGTCACCAGTCGCTGACGGTGGACCGGCTGGCATAAGCGGGTTGCGGCCGCGATCTCGGAATCTGCGGACTGACAGCCTGCTCTCGATCCGCGAAACTCGTATCATCCGAGTTCATGTAAGCGGAGTTCGCTGATGTCTGTGGGCCTTTTCAATCGTGCCGTGGCGGCGGCAATGCCGTTCGTACCCCGGTCGCTGGTCTGGCGATTCTCGCGCCGCTACATTGCAGGTGTCGGTCTCGAGGATGCTTATCGGACAGTGGGCGAACTCAACGCGTTGAACTGCTCCGCGACCATCGACGTGCTGGGAGAAGACAGCACGGACCTGGAACAGGTGCAATCAGCCGTCGATTTGTATCTCGAGGCAATTCGCGACATTCATGCGAAGTCGCTGCAATGCGGAATCTCGATCAAGCTTTCCGAACTGGGTCTGCGATTCGATGTCGAGAGATGTCGGGAAGCAGTACGCACGCTGATTGCCAGCGCAGCGGATCACGGCAGCTTCGTCCGGATCGATATGGAGGACTCGAGCGTGACGTCGGTGACGCTCGATGTCTATCGCGAGATGAGGCGGGAGTTCGACAACGTCGGAATTGTCATCCAGTCCTGCCTGCGCCGCAGCGAACAGGATATCGCCGAGTTGATGGACGAGGGCCCCACCGACGTACGCGTTTGCAAGGGTATCTACATCGAGCCCGAGGAAATTGCGTTTGTCGAACCGGACGAAATACGTAGCTCATTCAATAGCTTACTGGAGCAGCTGTGCGACGGTGACGCAAGACGCGTGGCAATCGCAACGCACGATCCTGCGCTCGTCGAGCACGCTGAAGCGTTGATCGAAAAGTTGGACGTAAAGGAGGACCGCTACGAATTCCAGATGCTGCTCGGTGTCGCCGGCAACTTGCGTCGCGACCTCGTCGCACGAGGTCATCCGTTGCGCGTCTACGTGCCGTTCGGGGATCGTTGGTATGCCTACTCGATGCGGCGGCTGCGTGAGAATCCGAATATCGCCGGGCACGTCGTGAGTAATCTGTTGAGCCGCGCGTAGGATCGCCCCTCGGCGCGCGATTTTGTGAACCGCCGGGGCTGGTTCCATCTGCCCGCCCTGCTCCCGAAAAACAAATCGCCTCCCCCTGACGGGTGAGGGAGGCGATTTCTTTTTCGAGAATGGTCGGGGTAACTGGATTTGACTCGCG
>Ga0224502_10000098_pt1 | contig 24525 bp, 21 predicted proteins | sample SF_Oct11_sed_USG_5_FD_169104 | JGI IMG/M metagenome (GOLD analysis project Ga0224502, IMG submission 169104) | Sediment microbial communities from San Francisco Bay, California, United States - SF_Oct11_sed_USGS_13 | ecosystem: Environmental > Aquatic > Marine > Sediment | place: USA... | reverse complement strand
GACGACTCGGCCAATGAACAGGACGACGCCGACGTCGATAAGGACGACTCGGCCGATGACCAGGACGACGGGGGCGGCGATGAGTACGCGCGCGCGCTGCAACAGCTTCCGGTGCTACTCACCCTGCTCATCGCCCTGGCGCTGATGATCATGCCCCTGCCCACCGCGGCGGAGCCGTTCCGGCCGGACTGGCTTGCGCTGGTTCTTATCTTCTGGGCCATGACCGTCCCTCGCAGTTACAGCGTGGGCATCGCCTGGCTCATCGGCATAGTGCTCGACGTCGCCCAGGGAACGCTGCTTGGTCAGCATGCCCTGGCGCTCTGTGTGATCGTCTACATCACGGTCAAGTTCCACCTGCTGATGCGCGTATTTCCGTTTTCGCAACTGACAGCAACGGTGTTCGCGCTTCTTGCGCTGTACCAATTCCTGCTCTTCTGGATCAACGGCGTCGCGGGCGTGAAGGCGCCGGCGATCGAGTACTGGGGTCCCGTCGTGGCGGGAACCATCGTCTGGCCCTTCCTGTCGACAGTGTTATCGGGCCTGCGATACCGGGTGCAGGCCGGGGGCTGAAATGGACCTGCTGTCTCCGATCAAAGATCGCTATTCCGAGCGCCGCATCTTCATAGGACGCGTTGTCCTGACGAGCGTGTTCGCGACCGTCCTGCTCGGCCTCGTCATCGCACGGCTCGTGCAGCTGCAGGTCTTCGACTACGAACATTTTGCCGAACGGTCACTGGGCAACAGGATCCGGATCGAAGCAGTACCGCCCATCCGCGGACTGGTCTTCGATCGCCAGGGACGCGTGCTCGCCGAGAACCTGCCCGCGTACCAGCTCGAGCTGATACCCGAACAAGTCCCGGATCTTGACGCCACGCTGCAGCGGCTCGCCGCACTGGAGCTGATCAACGCGAGCGACATCCCGCGACTCAAGGATCTGAGCCAGAGCGGACCGCGTTTCAAGCCGGTGGCACTCAACCTCCGCCTCGACGACGAGCAGATTGCGACTTTTGCGATTCAGCGGCCGCGCTTTTCGGGCGTCGACTTCAGGCCACGACTCGTGCGCCATTATCCTCAAGGCGAATACATCGCACACGCCGTCGGCTACGTCGGCGCACTGTCGACGTCGGACCTGGAGAAGCTGGATCCTTCGCGTTACGCAGGCACGACGCAGACCGGCAAGACCGGCATCGAGAACAGCTACGAATCGCTGCTGCACGGTTACTCGGGATACAGGCACATCGTGACCAACGCCCGCGGCCGTCGCGTACCGGCGGAGTCGCGTGACCTCAAAGAGACCTTGCCGACCGACGAACAGCCGACGCCCGGAGACAACCTGTACCTCAGTATCGATCTCGACCTGCAGGCACTCGCGACCCGGAAGCTGGCGGGTCGCCGCGGCGCCGTCGTCGCGATGGATCCCTGGAGTGGTGAGGTGCTCGCGCTCGTCAGTGCACCGTCCTTCGACCCGAATCTGTTCGCCGTCGGCATGAGCCAGTCGCAGTTCCAGGCCTTGCAGCAGGACACCGATTTGCCGCTGTTCAACCGTGCCGTAAGGGGAACATATCCGCCCGGCTCCACCATCAAGCCGATGCTGGCACTCGCCGCACTTGAGACCGGCGCGACGAACCTGGAGCGGAGAACCGTATGTTACGGCGTCTTCATGCTGCCGAACACGACGCACCGGTATCGCGACTGGAAGCCTGAGGGTCACGGCGAGGTCGACGTTCACGATGCCATCGCTCAGTCCTGCGACGTCTACTTCTACGAGATCAGCAACGAGATCGGCATCGATCGCATGCACGACTACCTTTCGCGCTTCGGCCTCGGCGCGACAACCGGTCTCGATGTCGTCGGCGAGCGGCCGGGCCTGGTGCCTTCCAAGGAATGGAAACGCAGAGCCTTTCGCAATCCTGCCGACCAGCGCTGGTTCCAGGGCGAAACCGTCATCGCGTCCATCGGTCAGGGCTACATGCTCGCGACGCCGCTGCAACTCGCGACGGCAACCGCGGCACTTGCGACACGGGGTGTCCGCTACGAGCCACGTATAGTTGCCGCGTGGGAGAACCCGCTGACCGGGGAACGTACGCTCGCCTCACCGGTAAGGCTCGATGACGTCGAGCTCGAAAACGATAGCAACTGGGACACGGTTATCGGCGCCATGAACAGTGTAATGCAAGGCTCGCGCGGCACCGCTCGCGCCGTCGGCACCGGCGCACCGTACCGCATGGCGGGCAAGAGCGGGACGGCGCAGGTGTTCTCCGTCGCCCAGGACGAGGAATACGACGAAGAGGAGATCGAGGAGCGGCTCAAGGATCACGCCCTGTTCATTGCATTCGCGCCGGTCGACAACCCGAAGATTGCGGTGGCCGTCATCGTCGAGAACGGCAGCAGCGGGAGCGGCGTGGCCGCGCCGATCGCCAAAGCTGTAATGGACAAATACCTCGGATACGACGATGCCGCTGACTGAGACACAACGCGTCCTGACGGCCAAGGCTGCCCCGCTTAACGACTTCACGCGCGCGTTGCGGCGGCTGCACCTCGACGGACCGTTGCTCGGCGGACTGCTGCTGATCTGCGGTTTCGGCCTCGTCGTGCTTTACAGCGCGGTCGGGGAAAACATGCGGCTGTGGCTGAACCAGGTTGTTCGCCTGGGCGTCGCGCTGGTGGCCATGCTGGTTGCCGCACAGATCTCCCCGGAATTCCTGCGCCGCTGGACGCCGTGGGCCTACCTGGGGGGGCTGGTCCTCCTCGCGCTGGTGCTCGTTACCGGAGAGGTCGGCCAGGGGGCGCGGCGCTGGCTGGACCTCGGTATTCGATTCCAGCCGTCCGAAATCATGAAGCTCGCCGTGCCTATGATGGCCGCCTGGTACCTGCATGACCGGCCGATTCCGCCACGCTTCAGCCAGATCATGATCATTGCCCTGATCATCGTCGCGCCGACCGTCCTCATCGCGCGACAACCGGACCTGGGCACGGCGCTGCTGATCGCCGCATCCGGCATCATCGTCATAATCCTCGCCGGGCTGTCGATTCGCCTCATGCTGGCGCTGGCCGTGCTGTCGGTCCCCGGCGCATACGTCCTGTGGAATTTCATGCAGGACTATCAGAAGCAGCGCGTCCTCACACTGCTCGACGCGGACAGCGATCCGCTAGGAGCGGGTTACAACATTATCCAGTCGAAGATCGCCATCGGCTCGGGGGGACTGTTCGGCAAGGGCTGGACCAACGGCTCCCAGGCACAGCTCGAGTTCCTGCCGGAACGGGATACCGACTTCATCTTTGCCGTCATGGGTGAGGAACTCGGCCTGTTGGGCGTTCTCTCGCTGCTCGCCCTGTACATGTTCGTCGTCGCCCGCGGCCTGTACATCGCGATCCAGGCACACAGCAGTTATGCGCGCCTGCTTGCCGGTTCGATAAGCCTCACGTTTTTCGTATACGTATTCGTGAATACCGCCATGGTCACCGGGCTGGTCCCGGTAGTCGGGATTCCGCTGCCACTGGTTTCGTTCGGCGGCACCTCGATGGTGACGCTGATGGCCGGTTTCGGTATTCTCATGTCGATCCACACGCACCGGAAATTGTTGCCGCAATAATGACCTCACGATTACTCGCGGGCATTGCCCTCTGCGTCTTTCCTCTGGCCAGTGCACTGGCCATCGATCTGGACCAGCCGGAAGTGCAGGCGTTCATCGACGACATGGTCGAACAGCATGACTTCGACCGCGACGAGCTCCGGGACACTCTCGGTGCCGCGGAGCTGAAGCAGTCGATCCTCGACGCCATCGCGAAACCCGCCGAAAAGACCCTGAGCTGGGCCGAGTACCGCGAGATCTTCATTACCCCGGAACGCATCGAGGCCGGTGCCCGGTTCTGGTCCGACAACGAGGACGCGCTGCGGCAGGTCAGCGAAGCGACGGGCGTGCCGATGGAGATGCTCGTGGGCATTATCGGCGTCGAGACCTATTTCGGTCGAATTACCGGCAGCTTCCGGGTGCTCGATGCACTGGCTACGCTGGCTTTCTCGTATCCGCCCCGGGCAAAGTTCTTCCGCCGCGAGCTCGAGGAGTACCTGTTGCTCGTGCGCGAGGAAGACATGAAACCGACCGATGCCACCGGCTCCTACGCGGGCGCCATGGGACGGCCGCAGTTCATGCCGTCGAGTTATCGCGCGTATGCGGTGGACGCAACCGGTGACGGCAAACGGGACATCTGGAACGACTGGACCGATGTGGCGGGCAGCATCGCCAACTACTTCCTCGAACACGGCTGGAAATCCGGTGAAGAAGTCGCCGCGCACGCATCGCTCGGCGCGGATTGGCAAGGGCCGGCACCGGAACCGGCAAACACGCTCAAACCGACGGAAACCGTAGCGTCTCTGAGCCGCAAAGGCGTGATGTTCGTGACGAGTCTGCCCGGTGACAGCAAAAGTGAATTGCTTACCTACGAGGGCACGGACGGCCTCGAACACTGGGTAGGCTTCCACAACTTCTTCGTCATTACGCGATACAACCGCAACGTCATGTATGCGCTGGCCGTGCACCAGCTCGGCCAGGAGATCGCACTCGAGGTGAGTCGCAGTGCATCGTAGGCGCATAGCAATCGTCGCGGTCACGGCCGCCGCACTGACAATCGCAGCCTGCGGTGGCAGCAACGTCCGCGACAGCGCGCCGTCGGGGAGCACTGCAGCACCCGACCTGCCGGGCGATCCCGTACCGCGGCCCGAACCCCGGAGCCGCTACGGCAATGGGCCGATTTACGAAGTCCTCGGCCAGACCTACCGCGTCATGGACAGCAGCTCGGGCTACAAGGAACGCGGTGTCGCTTCCTGGTACGGCAAGAAGTTTCACGGACGGCTGACGTCGAACCGCGAGCCTTACGATATGTATGCAATGACGGCAGCTCACAAGACACTGCCCCTGCCCACTTATGTCAAGGTACGCAACCTGCGCAACAACAAGAGCATCATCGTCCGCGTCAACGACCGCGGTCCGTTCGTGCACAACCGCATTATCGATCTGTCCTACGCCGCTGCGTTGAAACTCGACATGGTTCGCGACGGCACCAGCCTCGTGGAAGTGGCCGCCATTTCATTCGACGAGCCGGCGGGCGATCGCCCCGTACGCATCGTCGAACCGGCCGAGCCGCCCGCACCTGGGCAAGCGCCGGCCCGCGAGCCCGAGCCGCAGACGACTCCGGACGACCTCGAGATCTTCGTGCAGGTTGGCGCATTCGGGGACAGGGCGAATGCCGAGCGCCGCCGCTCGGCGCTGTTGTCCGGCGGCATTAGCGAGGCATTCATATCCGCCGACGAAACCTCGACACCCCCGATGTATCGCGTGCGTATCGGACCTATCGGGGGCGTCGAAGACTACGATGCGCTGGTCCTCAAGCTGGAAACCCTGGGCATCAAGGACCCTTACCTGGTTTCAATGTAGGGGCGCTTCCTGATCCGCGACCACACCCCTGGCCACGCGCCCGCAGAATCGTCTGGGCGGGCTGCCACCACATCCGCCATTCAATATGGTTAAAATAGCGCCCCGTCTGGTTTCCCCCTTAGTGATCGAATGAAGCGTCTCGTACCTGTTTTATGCCTCCTCCTGGCTAGCGCCACAGCTTTCGCGCAGGCGCAGCCGGTCCCGGCCCCGCCCGTCATCGGCGCCACGAGCTACCTGATGATCGACGCGAAATCGGGTCACGAACTGGCGTCGCTGAAGCCCGATACGCCGGTGCCGCCCGCGAGCCTGACCAAGCTGATGACGACCTACGTGGTCCTTCACGCCGTCGCGGACGGACAAATCACACTCGAAGACGAGGTCACCGTGAGCGAGAAGGCGTGGCGCATGCAGGGCTCGCGAATGTTCATCGAAGTCGGCAGCCGGGTTCGGGTCAGGGACCTGTTGCTGGGCGTCATCGTGCAGTCGGGCAACGACGCCAGCGTCGCTCTCGCCGAGTACGTCGCAGGCTCGGAAGAAGTGTTTGCCCAGATGATGAACCAGTACGCGCAGGCGCTCGGCATGAATTCGACGCACTTCGTGAATGCAACGGGATGGCCGGACGACGAACATTATTCGTCGGCGCGCGACCTCGCGATCCTCGCGCGCGCCCTCATCCAGGAATTTCCGGAACACTACGAGTGGCACGCGATCAAGGAATTCCAGTGGGGCGATATTTCGCAGCCGAACAGGAACCGGCTGCTCTGGCGCGACGACTCGGTCGACGGTCTCAAGACCGGCCATACGAAAGCCGCGGGATATTGCCTCGTCGCTTCGGCCAAGCGCGACGACATGCGAATTATTGCCGTCGTGCTCGGCACGTCCAGCGACAAGGCGCGAGTCGATGGCACCCAGGCCCTGATCAATTACGGATTTCGTTTCTTCGAGACGCACCTGTTATACAAGGCCGGCGAGGAAATCACCCGCGCCCGGGTATGGAAATCGGCAAACGAGTCCTCGCCGCTCGGGGTCATGGAAGATCTCTACATTACCGTGCCCCGCGGCACCTACGAATCGCTCGAGTCCTTGCACAATATGCCCGCCATCATCGAGGCGCCCGTCGCCACCGGTCAACCGCTCGGAGAGATCAGGATCAGCCTGAACGGCGAGGAACTTCTGCTCGAGCAGTTACGGGCGCTGGAAGACAACCCGAGCGGCTCGTTTTGGCAGCGCACCGTAGACTCCGTCATGCTCTGGCTGGAATAGAGGCGCAATGAGCGACGATTCAGTCATGAACTTCCCGTGCTCGTTCCCGATCAAGCTGATGGGGCGCGAGACCGCCGTCTTCCGGCAGACGGCGAGGAAGCTCGTCGAGAAGCACACGGGTCCGCTCGACGACGATGCGATCGAGAGCTCCCTGAGCCGTAATGGCCGCTTCGTGTCGGTGACGATAACGGTTGTCGCCGAAAGCCGGGAACAGCTGGACAACATCTACCGCGACGCGACGGCGCACGCCGATGTGATAATGGCTTTGTGAGCAGTACGGCACGCAAACAGTCTTCGTCGATCACGGTTCGAAATCTCGGGCTGCAGGAATACGAGCCCCTGTGGCGGGCTATGCAGCGCTTCACCGATGAACGCACGCCGGAGACGGCCGACGAGATCTGGTTCACCGAACACCCGCCGGTGTTCACACTGGGTCTCAACGCGAGCCGCGAACATGTGCTGGCTGCGGGCGATATCCCGGTCGTACAGATCGACCGCGGCGGCCAGGTGACCTACCACGGTCCGGGTATGCTGATGGTCTATCCGCTGATCGATTTGAAGCGACTCGGCCTCGGTGTGCGTGACCTCGTCACCGCCCTCGAGCAAAGCGTGGTCGATCTGGCCGCCAGCCACGGTATCGAGGCGCGCGCACGGCCCGAGGCGCCGGGTGTCTACGTCGCGGAAACCAAGTTTGCGAGCGTGGGATTGCGCATCCGCCGCGGCGCCAGCTACCACGGCATGGCGCTCAACGTCGACGTGGACCTGGAGCCCTTCCTGCGCATCAATCCCTGCGGCTACGCGGGGCTGCAGATGACTGACCTGGCCACGCTAGGAGGCGACAGCGACCTGGACACCGTGCGCGAGAAGCTACTGCCGTATTTCCTGCGGCACCTGCGCCTTCAGGATGCCGGCGTGAGATCCGGGGCTTCGGAGCTGTAGGAACGGTTCTCGAACCGCAAACCCTTCGCGCGCCAAGGCGCGCTACTAGGGGCGATTCAATTCGGCGAGACGCTCCGGCGTGCCGACGTCTTCCCACAACCCCCTATACAGGCTGCCGGCCAGTTGCCCGGCGCGGGCCGCCGTCCTGAGCATGGGCGCGAGCGGGAAGCGCCCCGGCTCGCACTCGGCGAAAAACCCGGGCCGGTAAACGGCAACGCCTGAAAACGTATACGCGGCCGGACCACTGTCACAAACCCGCCCGTCCCGCAGGTCGAAATCCCCATGCTGTTTATGCGGCGGCCGCGGCACGAGAACGAGATGGCCCATATCCTCGTCGGCGAGCTCAGCCGGCGGCAGCGGCATGTCGGTATAGATGTCGGCATTCACGACCAGGAACGGCTCGCTGCCGAGCAACGGCAGCGCGCGGTGTATGCCGCCGCCTGTTTCCAGTATGTCGTCGCCCTCGGGACTGTAGACGACATTGAGCCCGTAGGCGCGGCCCGACCCGATCTTCCCGGCAATCTTCTCGCCCAGCCAGCCGAGGTTGATCACCACGGTCTCGATCCCGGCGGACCGGAGCTTGTCCAGGTGCCGCTCGAGCAGGCTCCGGCCGCGAACTTCGACGAGCGCCTTGGGCGTGGATTCGGTCAGGGGCCGCAGGCGCTCGCCACGGCCTGCGGCGAGGATCATCGCGATCACGATCGCGCCTCCAGCCCCGGCAGACAGCGGTCGTTGATGAGCCGCACGAGGAACCCCAGCTCCTCGTGACGTGGCAGGAGTTCCACGATATAGGAAAGCGTGCGCGGTATGTCGAGCAGATAACCCGCCTTGCCGTCACGATGATTGAGCCGGCAAAAGATACCGGCCGCCTTGAGGTGACGCTGCACGCCCATGAGTTCGAATGCTCGCAGGAAATCCCGCTCGGTAATTGCTCCCTGTATGGAATTGTCGAGCAGGCCGTAATAATGGTTGGCCCACTGCAACACGCGCTCGGCCGGCCACTTCACGTAGCAGTCCTTCAGCAAGGACACGAGGTCGTAGGTCAATGGCCCTTCGACAGCATCCTGAAAATCGAGGAAGCCGGGGTTGCCTTCCGTCATGACCATCAGGTTCCGCGAATGATAATCACGATGCACGAACACCTGCGGCTGATCCAGCGCGTTATCGACGAGTACGTCGCAGAGCAATTGCCAGGCCGATTCTTCCGCCGCGTCGAATTCGATTCCGAGGTGCGTGCCGCACAGCCAGTCGTGAAATAACGACAGCTCGAAGCGCAACAGGTCCTCGTCATACGGCGGCAGCAAGTCCTGGTAGGCGGCGCCGCGATCCTGCATGACGGCGAGCGCCCGCAACGCGTCGTCGTAAAGCACCCCGCTGCTCGAAGGATCGGCCTCCAAGCTGTCCAGGTACAGCGTCGAACCGAGGTCAGTCAGCAACAGGTAACCATTTTCCAGGTCGGCCTCGATCACGCGCGGCGCCGTTATCTGCATCGCTTCCAGGTAGCCGGCCACGCGAATGAACGGCAGGCAATCTTCCTGCAGCGGTGGCGCGTCCATGACGATGAAACTCTCGTTGCCCTTCTGCAATCGAAAGTAACGTCTGAAGCTGGCGTCGCCCGAGGCGGGCGTAAGCTTGCCGCCGGCAGCGGCATCGATACCGTCGACCCAGCGTCTCAGGTCTGCAAGACGGGTGTCGGCCCCGGTATTCGAGTGCGTGATCGCTTGTCTCCGTAACGCGTTGAAGCGCCTCAAAAGCTGTGCGAAGGTAACAAAAAAGGTAACAAATAAAAATGCCTGATAACATCCCGGTCACGCTGCCTCCTCTCGAACATCGGGTTCGGCCGAAAAGCTGTTGTCCAGACTCCTGATCACATCGATCTGCCTCCTTGGCTTGCCCACGGCGTATGCCGCCGATCCGCTTGTCTGCGAAAACGAACTTCGCACGCGGCTGGCGGAGGATGCCCCGGAAGCCGTGCCGCTGGACGATCCCGCAACCCTGCAGCTGGAAGCCGGTCGGGTCGAGGCCCGGCTCGGCGAGCGACCTTCCGCATCGCTTAGCGGCGGCATCTTGCTGCGGCGGGCAGACAAGCTGGCCGGAGCGGAAAGCGCCAGGTACGACCCCGACACCCAGTCGCTCTATCTCACCGGCAACGTGCGTTACGAGGACCCCGGCACCCAGATACGGAGCGACAGCGCCGAGTTCGAATACGAATCGGGGCGCATCGGCTTCTCCGGCGCCGAATTCTGGATGGGCAGTAACAACTCCAGGGGCGCCGCGGACCGGCTGCAGATAAGCCAGGACGGCATGCTGCAGCTCGACAACGTCAGCTACACGACCTGCCCACCGGGTTCCAACGACTGGTTGCTGCAGGCGACAGACATCGACCTGGACAGCCGCAGCGGCACCGGGACCGCGCGCGGCGTGAAGCTCCGTTTCCAGGGCGTACCGATACTCTACGCGCCCTGGCTGACATTCCCGATCAGCGATGCGCGCAAATCCGGCATGCTGACTCCGGAGATCGGCAGCACGAGCCGCAGCGGCAACGAACTCGTTGTACCGCTTTACTGGAATATCGCGCCGAATTACGACGCGACTTTCACACCACGCGTGCTGACGGACCGCGGCGTGCAGATGCAGGGCCAGTTCCGCTACCTGACAGAATCGCATAACGGCGTGATCGATGCAGACTACCTCAACGATGACAAGCTCACTGGAGAGTCACGGAGCTACATCGGTCTCGATCATACGAGCCTGCTATGGGACCGCTGGCTCGGCGAAATCGAGTATCGCGAAGTCTCGGACAACCAGTATTTCGAGGACCTGGGCGGCAGCCTGAGCACGTCGACAATCACGCATCTAAACCGCGCAGCGCGCATCGAGTTTCACACGGATAACCTGTCGCTGTTCGGCCAGATGCAGGACTACCAGACGATTGACGACGCGATAGAACCCGAAGACGAACCTTACCGCCGCTTGCCGCAGCTGCTTGCGCGCGGCAGCTGGCCAGACCTGTGGCTGGGTACGACGGTGAAGCTCGAAGGGGAAGTCGTCAATTTCGATCGCGAGATCGGCGTTACCGGCTGGCGCTTCAACCTGGCGCCCGAATTCGAGCTGCCAATTACCCGGCCAGGGTTCTTCTTTACGCCGGCCGTCGCCGTGGACTATACGAGCTACGACCTGAGCAACACGGAGCCGGGACAGCGTGACAATCCCGAACGCGTGCTGCCGATCGCGAGCGTGGACACCGGCATGGTGCTGGAGCGCCTGACCACCAGCTCGAGCGGAACGCGGATACAGACGATAGAACCGCGATTGCTTTACGTGCACGTGCCATTCGAAGACCAGTCGGATCTCCCGGTATTCGACACGATCACGCCGGACCTCAACCTGGTGCAGCTGTTCCGGAAGAATCGTTTCCTGGGCGTCGACCGCATCGCGGACACGGACCAGCTGAGCGTCGGCGTCACCTCGCGGGTGCTCGACGCCACCACCGGCAGGGAACTGATGTCCGGCACTATCGGACAGATCCGTTATTTCCACACCAGCACTGTCACGCTGCCCTCCGCGCCGAGTCTAACGGACGAATCCTCGGACTACATCGCCGAATTGCGCTTCCTGCTGCTGAAAAACGTCAATTTCGACCTGGGGTATCAGTGGGGAGCCCGCGACAGGGGCACGACCCAGTCCGAGGCGCGGCTGCAATACCGCCCGGCGAGCAACCGCATAATCAATCTCGCCTACCGGTTCCGTCGCGACTCGCTGGAGCAGGGCGACGTGTCCTGGTCGTGGCCGCTCAGCAAGAAGTGGAATTTCGTCGGCCGCTACAACTACTCGTTCCGCGACGATCAGGCCCTGGAGGAATTCTACGGGCTCGAGTATGAAAGCTGCTGCTGGGGGTTGCGCATCGTGTCCCGGCGATACATTTCGACTCGCGACGGAACTCGGGATACGACCTACGGTCTGCAACTGGTACTGAAAGGCATGGCCAGCGTCGGCACCGCCGCTGACAAATTGCTGGAACGTGGTATTCTTGGCTACACCGCAGAACCCCGGTAGTAATAGTGTTTAAAATCATATATTTAATGGCTTTTGCCGCGGCAACCGCGGCGCCCTTTGCGATTGCCGAAGATATCTCGGAGACCGGCGAGTTCCTGGATGGCGTGGCAGCGATCGTCAATGAAGGCGTCGTGTTGAAGAGCCAGCTGTACAACGAAATATCCGTGATCAGGAAACGTGCGCAGCAGCAGGGCTTCCAGCTGCCGCCGGCGAACGTTCTAGAGGAACAGATACTCGAACGCCTCATCCTCACGGAGATCCAGCTGCAGCGCGCCGACCAGATCGGCCTGACGATATCAGACCAGATGCTGAACGAATCCATCGCCATGATGGCGCGGCAGTCGGGTATCCCCTTTGACGAGATGCCGGCGGCGCTTGCTGCAGACGGCATCGATTACGCGGATTTTCGCCGCGGCCTGCGGGACGAAATAACGCTCGAGCAGTTGCGGCGCATCATGGTCGGCCAGGAGATCGATGTATCCGATCGCGAGATCGAGCAGTGCATCACGGACCTCGAAGATAACGTCGTCGTGAACTCGAGTTGGAACCTCTCGCACATCCTGGTCAACCTGCCTGACGGTGCAACGGCAGCCGAAATAGAGGAAACGCGTGAGCTCGCGCTGAATATCTATCAGCAGATCATGGATGGCGCCGATTTCGGCGAGATGGCTATCCGCTACTCGCAAAGCGACACGTCACTGCGCGGCGGCTCGCTGGGCTGGATAGAAGGGCAGCAGATTCCCTCGTTCTTCGTGGATGTCCTGACCGGCATGGAGGCCGGCGACGTATCGAAGCCGTTTCGCACCACCAGCAGTTTTCATATCGTCAAGGTGAACGAGCTGAAGAGCGCCATCGAGCGCAGCGAGGTCAACCAGACCAAAGCGCGCCACATCCTGATAACGCCCAACGAGATCATCGACGACGCGACGGCCCGGCAGCAGCTCGAGAATGCGCTCGAGCGCATCGAGGCCGGCGAGGATTTCGGCGAACTGGCGAAACTGTTGTCGGACGGTCCGACGGCGCCCGTCGGCGGCGACCTCGGATGGTCGGACCCGGGCTCCTTCGTGCCCGAATTCGAAGAAGTCATGAACGACCTCGAGATCGGCGAAGTTAGTGAGCCGTTCCGCAGCCCGTTCGGCTGGCACATCGTCGAGGTGCTCGAACGGCGGGTCTACGACAACACGGAAGATCTCAAGCGACGAAATTGCGACGCCCGCATCCGCAACAGCAAGATGGAAGACGAAACGCAGCTCTGGATGCGCCGCCTCCGCGACGAGGCTTTCGTCGTCAAGCGGATATAGACGCGGGGGCCGCCGACGGCAACCGCAGCCGCCGTGTCTGAATCAGTCCCACTTGCGATCACGGCCGGTGAACCCGCCGGAGTCGGCCCGGAGCTTTGCCTGGCGCTCGCGGCTCGGGCCTGTAACCCCGCGTTCGTGGTTGTTTCGGATCCGGCCCTGCTGCGCTCGCGCGCGTCCCGGCTCGGCCTCGACATCAAGATTACCGAGGTCGCGGCACAAACCCCCGTCGCCGGCAGCGCGGCGCCCGGCGAACTCCGCGTCGTCCCCTTCCCTTTCCGCGGGACGACGGAGTGCGGCCGGCCCGACACCGCGAACGCACAGACACTGCTCGACGGATTGCGGCACGCTGTAAACGGCTGCCTCGAGGGTCATTACCGTGCGCTGGTCACCGCGCCCATGCACAAGGGCGTGATCAACGATGCCGGTATCGCTTTCCGGGGACATACCGAATTCCTGGCCGAGTGCAGCGGCGTTCCCCTGCCAGTAATGCTGCTGGCTGCAGGCGACCTCCGCGTCGCGCTCGCAACCACACACCTCCCGCTGCGCGAGGTACCGGACGCGATCACGGAAAGCAGGCTGCGCACCGTGCTGCGCGTCTTGCTGCACGACCTGCGGGAACGCTTCGGGATCTCCGCGCCCGAAGTCGTCGTCTGCGGACTGAATCCGCATGCCGGCGAAGGTGGGCATCTCGGCGAGGAGGATGCGGCGATCATCGCACCCGTGGTCGCGGAGTTTGCCGGTGAAGGCGAAAACGTTCGGGGTCCGCTGCCTGCGGACACGGCATTCACACCGGCGTCCGGCCACAAGGACGCGATACTCGCGATGTACCACGACCAGGGCCTGCCGGCGCTCAAGTACGCAGGCTTCGGCAAGGCCGTCAACATCACGCTGGGATTGCCGTTCGTCCGAACCTCGGTCGATCACGGTACGGCGTTCGACCTCGCGGGCAGCGGCGAGGCCGATCCGGGTAGCCTGATCGCGGCCGTCGAGATGGCCGCGAAGTTGACCGAACTGCAATGAATTCGCATCGGCCACGCAAGCGCTTTGGGCAGCACTTCCTGGCAGATCCCGGAGTCATCGATGCGATTATGCAGGCTATCGATCCGGGGCCGGGCGATACGATCGTCGAGATCGGCCCCGGGCAGGGCGCCATCACGGCACCGCTCGCGAGGAAAGCCGATCGGCTGCACTGCATAGAGCTCGACCGCGACCTGGCGGCAGCGCTGCGCCGCAGTTTTAGCGCCAGCAAGAACGTCACTATTCACGAAGCCGATGCGCTGAGCTTCGACTTCTGCGAACTCGGCGACTCCTTGCGAATCGTGGGCAACCTGCCCTACAACATCTCGACGCCGTTGCTGTTTCACATGATCGACTTCTGCGACTGCATTGCCGACATGCACTTCATGCTGCAGAAGGAAGTGGTGGACCGCATGACGGCCGGGCCGGGGACCAGGGCTTACGGTCGACTCGGCATCATGCTCGGCTGCCATCTCGCGGTCGAGGCGCTGTTCGAGGTCGGCCCGCAGTGCTTTGACCCGCCGCCTGCCGTCGTATCCGCTGTCGTGAGGCTGACGCCGCTGGGCAGCTCCCGGCCAGCGATCGATGATGAAAAGCTGCTTGGCCGGCTCGTCGCAACCGCATTCAGCCAGCGCCGCAAGACGCTACGCAACGCCATGAAGACACTGCTGGGCGAAGACGAACTCCGCTCGCTCGGTGTCGATCCGGGACTGCGGCCGGAGTCGCTGGCGATTGCCGATTACGTCGCGCTCGCGAACTACCTTTCGCGACGAGGCGATGATTCAGGCTAGAATAGCGGCGGTATTCGAGCCAACCGGATTCCCATGGACGAAACGAACTGCGAAATTCGAATCCAGGTTACGACGAACTACGTCGACGAACAGTCGGATCCTGACCAGGACCGTTACGTTTTCGCGTACACGATCACGATTTCCAACGAGGGAGACATCCCGGCGCAGCTGATCAGCCGTCACTGGGTGATCACTGATGCGAACGGCAAGGTCCAGGAGGTCAGCGGCGACGGCGTGGTCGGCGAGCAGCCACACCTCGACCCCGGCGAGGTATTTCGTTATTCGAGCGGCGCCGTGCTCGACACGCCGGTGGGCGCGATGCAGGGCATGTACCGCATGCAGACCGACAGCGGCATCAACTTCGACGCACCGATCGCGCCATTCACGCTAGCGGTGCCGGGCGTTCTGAACTGAGCTGACCTCTGCCTCATGGCGATCTACGCAATCGGGGACTTGCAGGGCTGCTACGACCCCTTCCGGCGACTGCTGGAAGCCGTCGATTTCGACCCTGGCAAGGACACGCTGTGGCTGACCGGCGACCTCGTGAACCGCGGGCCGAAGTCGCTCAGGACCCTGCGCTTCGTGAAGTCGCTGGGCTCATCGGCAATTGCCGTACTCGGCAACCACGACCTGCATCTCCTGGCGCTGTCGCAGGGTGCCGTACCCTTGTCCGGCCGCTTCGACTCGCTCGCGAAGACGCTGCGAGCGCCCGAGATAGACGAACTCGTCGAGTGGCTGCGCAACAGGCCGCTTGCATACTACTCGGAAGACCTGGATACGCTGCTCGTGCACGCGGGCACGCACCCGACCTGGAGCGTGAGCAAGACGCTGAAGCGGGCGGCGGAGGTGGAGGACGTTCTGCGCGGCCCGAAGTTTGCGACGCTGCTGACGAAGATGTACGGCAACCGGCCGAGCTACTGGTCGGGCTCGCACAAGGGTTTCGCGCGGCTCCGCTTCATCATCAACTGCCTGACCCGCATGCGCATGCTGACACCCGACATGCATCTAAACATGCGTGCGACGGGCGCGCCCTGGCGTGCCGGCAAAAAGCGTATCGCCTGGTTCGACTTCCCGGAGCACGCGTGGGGGGATACGCGCATCGTCTTCGGCCACTGGTCCCAGCTGGGCCTGATCGTCCTGCCGGGTCTCGTAAGTCTCGACACGGGGTGCGTCTGGGGCCGGCAGTTGACGGCCGTGCGGCTCGACACGAAAGTCCCGCGCGTCTACCAGGTACCGGGCCAGCACTGATGCAATACGAAGACTCTGCCGAGTTCGCCGCCAGGCTCGACAGCGACGATCCGCTGGCCGGTTTCCGCGACCAGTTCGAGTTTCCCGCCGAACGAGGCGGACGCGAGGTGGTTTACCTGTGCGGGCACTCGCTCGGCCTGCAACCGAAACTCGCGGCGCAGTTCGTGCGCGAGGAACTGTCGGAATGGGCAAGACGCGGCGTAGAGGGCCACTTCGAGGCCGAGCGCCCGTGGGTCTCCTACCATCGCAATGCGACGCAGGCACTGGCCGCGCTGACGGGAGCGAACCCGTCGGAAGTCGTCGCGATGAACACGCTGACCGTGAATCTGCACGTGCTGATGACCAGCTTCTACAGACCGGGTAACGGGCGCAGGAAGATCCTGATCGAGTCGACGGCGTTCCCGTCGGATCGATACGCCGTGGCTTCGCAGATCCGCTTGCACGGCCATGACCCCGCCGAGGACCTGCTCGAGTGGCAGCCGCGAAGTGACGGCCTGTTGCACGACGACGACCTCGCGGCGCTGCTGGAACGCGAAGGCGAACGGACGGCGCTGTTGTTGCTGCCGGGCGTGCAGTATTACTCTGGGCAGGTGCTCGACATGCCGGGGATATGCCGGCTCGCGCGCCAGCACGGGTGCAAGGTGGGCTTCGATCTCGCCCATGCAATCGGCAACGTCGCGCTGCAACTGCACGCCTGGGGCCCGGACTTTGCCGCCTGGTGCAGCTACAAGTACCTCAACGCCGGGCCGGGCGCGATCGCGGGCGCATTCGTTCACGAGCGTCACCTGGCGCCCGGCAATATCGGCCAACTGCACGGCTGGTGGGGCAACAACGAAGCAACCCGCTTCGAGATGCGCAATGAATTCGATCCTGCGCCCGGAGCAGATCACTGGCAGCTCAGCTGTCCGCCCGTGCTCTCATTCGCGCCGGTGCTCGCATCGCTCGAGATTTTCGCCGCAGCAGGCTTGTCGCGGCTGATCGAGAAATCGCGGAATCTCACGGGCTACCTGGAATGGTTAATCGAGAAGCGCTTCGCCGGGCGCATCGGCATTATCACCCCGCCGAATGAGCGTGGCTGCCAGCTCTCGCTGGCGATCAGGGATCCGGGCATTGATGCGCGGCGGCTGTTCCGCAAACTCACGGCGTTGAATGTCATCGGCGACTGGCGCGAACCGGACGTTATCCGCCTGGCGCCCGTGCCTTTGTACAACAGTTACGGCGACGTGTTCGAGTGCGCGGAGCGGCTGCAGCAGGCCCTCGACGCGGCATGAATCACGCCGAACGCCGTTCGAACACCAGCAGATCGAATTCGTAAGCGTGCCGATCGTCGGCAGCATGGTGCTCTGACGTCATCAATTGCCAGCCGGCCCCGTCGATTTCTGGAAAGTACGTGTCGCCCTCCACGTCGGCCTGCACGCGGGTCAGGTAGATGCGGTCCGCATGCGGAATAAAATCGCGGTATACCTGTCCACCACCGATGATCATGACCTCGGCCGTGCCACGCACGAGTTCCAGCGCCTCGTCCACCGACGACACGACTTCGCAGCCCTTTGCCGCATAATCCGCTTGCCGCGTCATCACGATATTGCGCCGGTCGGGCAACGGCTTGCCGATCGACTCGAACGTCCTGCGCCCCATGATGACGGGCTTTCCCGTCGTGAGTCGCTTGAAGTGCCCGAGGTCGTCAGGGAGGTGCCAGGGTAGCCCGCCCTCGCTGCCGATCACGTTGTTCCTCGCGGCTGCGACGACGAGGCTGAGCGTCATACCGCGACGGCCGCCGGAATGTGCGGGTGCGCTTCGTAATTCAGGATCTCGAAGTCTTCGAACCTGTAATCGAAAATGCTGTCGGGCCGGCGCCTGATCGCGAGACGCGGCAACGGCATCGGCTTGCGCGTGAGTTGCTCGTCCGCCTGCTCGAGGTGGTTGGTGTACAGGTGGCAGTCGCCGCCGGTCCAGATGAAGTCGCCGACGCCGAGGTCGCATTGCTGTGCCAGCATGTGCGTCAGCAACGCGTACGAGGCAATGTTGAACGGCACCCCGAGGAAGATGTCGCAGCTCCGCTGGTAGAGCTGGCACGACAGCTTGCCTTCCGCGACGTAGAACTGGAACAGGCAATGGCAGGGCGGCAGCGCCATCTTGTCGATCTCACCGACGTTCCACGCGCTTACCATGATGCGGCGTGAATCCGGGTCTTCCCGCAGCTGCCGCACGACCTCGCTGATCTGGTCGATGGATGAACCGTCGGGCGCGGGCCAGCTGCGCCACTGCACGCCGTAGACCGGACCGAGGTTGCCGTCCTCGTCCGCCCACTCGTTCCAGATGGAGACGCCGTTCTCGGTCAGGTAGCGCGTGTTCTGGTCGCCACTCAGGAACCACAGCAGTTCGTGGATGATCGACTTGAGGTGCAGCCGCTTGGTCGTCACCAGCGGAAAACCGGCGCCTAGATCGAATCGCATCTGGTGGCCGAAAACCGACAGCGTGCCGGTGCCGGTGCGGTCTTCCTTGCGGGTGCCGTTGTCGCGGACGTGCCGCATCAGGGACAAATACTGTTGCATGTCAGGTGGTTGCCTCCTTCTTCGCGTTCGGCCGGTACGCGAGATACAGCAGCACCGCACCGGCGACGATCATCGGCGTGCTGAGTATCTGGCCCATGGTAACCCAGTCGGCAACGAGGTAGCCGATATGAGCGTCGGGCACGCGATAGAACTCGATATAGAAACGGAACACGCCGTACAACAGCAGGAAGAGCCCGGACACGGCCATGTACGGGCGTTCCCTGGACGAGAACCACCACAGGATGACGAACAGCACGAAGCCTTCGAGAGCGGCCTCGTAGAGCATTGTCGGATGCAGGACTTCGTCGCCGGCACGGAACCCGGCAAAGACCTCGTCCGGAACGTTGAATGCCCACGGCACGTCCGTAGGTTTGCCCCAAAGCTCGCCATTGATGAAGTTGCCGATGCGTCCGAAACCGAGGCCGAGCGGCACGAGCGGCGCCACGAAATCGGTCATCTGCCACATCGTGTTGCCGAGCTTGCGGCCATAGAGCCACATCGCGATCAGCACGCCGGTGAGCCCGCCATGGAACGACATGCCGCCCTGCCAGATCTTGACGATGTAGAACGGATCCTCGGCCATGTTGGCCCAGCCGTAGAACAGAATATAGCCGAGCCGGCCACCCACGATGACCCCGAGCATCACGTAGAAGACGAGATCGTCTACCTGCTGCGGGCTTATGGTCGACCAGGACTGACGGCTGCGGCGCCGCGCGAGCCACCATCCCGCCAGGAAACCGAAGACGTACATCATGCCGTACCAGCGAATCTTGAGTCCGAAGATCGAAAAGATGACCGGGTCGATCTCTGGGTATGTCAGCATGCGGGACTCGACAATTCGGGGACAGTGACCCTAATTGTTGTATACATCAACCAGTCATACAACAATTAGGGTCACTGTCCCCGAATTGGATTGACATGCCGAACCGACTCGCAAAGGAAACGAGCCCCTACCTGCTGCAGCACGCCGACAACCCGGTCGACTGGTACCCCTGGGGCGACGAAGCGTTCGACGTCGCCCGCGAGCACGACAAGCCCGTGCTGCTGTCGATCGGTTACTCGGCCTGTCACTGGTGCCACGTGATGGCACACGAGTCGTTCGAAGACGAAGCCACGGCCGAAGCCATGAACGAGCTGTTCGTGAACATTAAAGTCGACCGCGAGGAACGGCCGGATGTGGACAAGATATACCAGACCGCGCAGCAGCTCCTGACGCAGCGGACGGGCGGCTGGCCGCTGACCATGTTCATCGACCCCGATGACAGGCGGCCGTTTTTCGGCGGCACCTATTTTCCCGTGGATGCGCGCTACGGCATGCCGGCATTCCGCGATCTCCTCAAGAGCGTCGCCACGTATTTCAGGGAACAGCGTGACGAAGTCCGGCGCCAGGGGGCGAAGCTCACCGAGGTACTGGGTCGGCTGGAGCCGCCTGCAGCGGATGCGGACCTTGCGATAACGGCCGCGCCGCTCGGCAAGCTCCGGGATGCGCTCGGCCGCTCGTTCGACCGGGACTACGGCGGCTTCGGGAGCGCGCCCAAGTTCCCGCACCCGACGACGATCGACCGGCTGCTGCGGCAGTGGCGCGATTCGGCCAGCGGCGACGATCCCGATCTCGACGCACTGTACATGGCGACGCTAACGCTGACGCGCATGGCGGACGGTGGCCTGTTCGATCACGTCGGCGGTGGATTCTGCCGTTACTCGGTGGACCGCTACTGGCAGATCCCGCATTTCGAGAAGATGCTTTACGACAATGGGCCGTTGCTGGCGCTGTACGCACAGGCCTGCATTGCGACCGGCGATGAGCGCTTCGCGGCGGTGGCCGATGCGACGGCGGCATGGATGTTGTCGGACATGCAGTCTCCGGAAGGCGGCTTCTATGCCACGCGCGATGCGGACTCCGAGGGCCAGGAAGGCCTGTATTACCTGTGGACGCCCGACGAGGTGCGCGAACTCTTGGACGACGCCGACTTCGCGGTCTTCGCGAGCCGTTTCGGCCTCGACGAGCCCGCCAACTTCGAGGGACGCTGGCATCTCACGGTGCGCCGTTCGATCGAGGACGTCGCGGCGGATACCGGCGTCGCAGAGACCGATGTGCCGGCCGCCATCAGGCGCGGCAAGGCGGCGCTGCTCGCCGCGCGTTCCGGACGCGTGGCGCCAGACCGCGACGAAAAGCAGCTGGCCGCCTGGAACGCGCTCGCGATCCGCGGCCTTGCGATCGCGGGCCGCGCGCTGCAGCGCCAGGACCTCGTCGAGGCGGCCGTGCGGGCCGCCGAGTTCGTTCGCTCGACGCTGTTCGTCGACGGCCGTTTGCTGGCGAACTACAAGGACCGCGAAGCGCGTCTGTCCGCCTACCTCGACGACCATGCGTTCCTTCTCGATGCCTTGCTCGAATTGTTGCAGGCGCGGTGGTCGAGCGAGCACCTGCAGCTTGCCGTAGGCCTGGCCGATACGCTGCTGGAACGCTTCGAAGACGCGCGCAATGGCGGCTTTTTCTTCACCGCGAACGACCACGAGGAACTCATCCACAGGCCTAAACCGCTTGCCGATGAGTCGGTGCCGTCGGGGAACGGCATCGCCGCGTTCGCGCTGCAGCGGCTAGGCTTCCTCCTGGGAGACACCCGCTATCTCGACGCTGCAGAGCGCACGTTGCGGGCCGCCTGGCGCGCCATGGATGAATACCCGCACGGCCACGTGACGCTGCTGACGGCGCTGGAAGAATACCTGAGGCACCCCGAGATCGTGATCATCCGGGGTGACGACGATGCAATCGACCGATGGCGCAATGCGGCAGCGAAACTGTATGCGCCACGCCGTCTCGTGTTCGCGATCGGGCGCGACGAGCGGTCGCTGCCCGGGGCGCTGGCCGACCGCGCCGCCGTGGACGGCGATACCGTCGCCTACCGATGCCTTGGAACGCATTGCGAATTACCGGTCACGAGCTGGGAAGCTCTCGCGGCGAGCCTGTCGTCGGTTTGAATGGTCGCGTTTCGTGAATCGCTCCTGCAGTGATTTTCTTTTCGGGGACAGTGACCCTAATTGTCTACGAGAAAGCGGGTCTACTCGTCACATCTTGATGCCCGAATTAGGGTCACTGTCCCCGAACTATCGACGACCTAATCGGCGTAACCGGTGAGCTCGACGTAGCCGCGACCCTCGATGGACTCACCCTGCCGCTCGCCCTGCACATCGACCGCGCCCTCCCAGTAGCGAACCGTCGTAAACAGCTCCTGGTCAGCCATGACCGGGCGGATATCGAGCGATAGGCCCTTTTCCGGAAAGCGCAGCGTCCAAGCCGACGGATACCGCCCACCCTCGGGACTGTCCCAGGTGTCGGTGACAGCTATGTCGATCTCGTCGCGGTCGATATGCCTCGACGTCCCGTCGGCAGCGATCCATGTGCCGGCGCTGTGCTCGTCCTGGCTGCCGTCGAGCTTGCGGAGGTTGTAGAACATCAGCTCACTGCCGTCAGAAAACTGCAGCGCGAACCAATCCCAGCCGAGCTGGTCCGCGGCGAGTGCGCTGCTGCTCCATTCGCGATCCAGCCAGGACAGCCCCGATACCCGGAACTCGTCGTCGCGGAGGCGCAGCGTGCCGTCGGTCAGCCAGCGCGTGATGGAATAGTAGTAGGAAGCGTTGCCGGGCTCGGCCGACTTCTGCGAAAGCCCGTCGACGCCATTCAGTACCGGCGGCTTCGCGGCGGTAAGCCATATGTCGAGGGCAAACTCCGGGTCAGATGCCCGCAACCGCCAACGTTCCGGCTGCCCCCTTTCCGCGACGCCCATTTCCCAGTCGTCGATCCAGACGCGGAACGGGTCGGCGCTAGCGCCCGCGAGCCCGAGCGCGCCCCGCGAATAACGCTCTGCCGCGTAGAAGCGCTCGCGGCCCGCATCGGTCACGGCAAAGTGCGCGATGTAGACCTGGTTACTGCGCCAGTCCGACTCGGCGGCCGGAAGCGCGGGCGTCAACGCGAAGCGGAATATCGTCAATTCGAAACCGAAGCGCTCGCCGCCGTCGCCGTCGAGGTTGCCGGTGACGTACCACCACTCGTTCCGAAAGCCGGGGTGCGGGCCGTGGTCGCCGGGGAATACGAACACGCGCGGATCGATCGCCTTCTCGAAGCCGGCATCGTCGCCGCTTCCCAGCAACCCGGACAGCCGGGACTGCGGCGCCTCAGCTTCGTCCCCGGACACTGCGAACGGCAACAGCAGGGCTAACAGGGCAATGAAACGGCGTGCGCACATACAGGCCACCTATTCCTCGCGCATGGCCGCGGCCGGCTGGCTGCGGGCGGCACGATAGGCTGGATAGACGCCCGCCAGCAGCGCGGCCCCGATAGCGAAAGCGATAGCCGAAAGCAGTATGTCCGGCGCGACCGCCATGTCGATCTGCCAACCGAATGCCCGGCGGTTGATGACGTCGATCAGCACATAGGCCATCATGACGCCGAGCGGCACCGCGGCGATGCCGCTGAACAGGCCGATGACCGCTGTCTGCGTCGTGATCAGTCCACCCAGTTGCGCCGGCGTCATCCCGAGGGCGCGCAGCACGGCCAGCTCACGGCCACGTTCGAGCTGCAGCGCAAGCATTGCGCCCAGTATGCCGATGAACGCGACCCCGACCGCGAGCCAGTACAGGACGTCGGTAATGATGAAGGTGCGATCGAAAATCTCGAGCGACAGCTCCCGGATACGCGCGTTCGAGTTGAAGCGGATCTCCTGCATGCCCTCGCTCATCTCGCCGATACGCGCCATGACGGTCTCGGGATCGGAGTCGTCCGCGAGATACAGGCCGATGGAATCCACGCCAGCATCGTCGAAATGGCGGTCGTAGACGCTGCGGCTCATCAACATCGCGCTCGCACTGATGTCGTAGCTCTGGTAGGTGGCGGCGATCTCGAACGCCCGCTGGCCGTGATCGGTCGGCAACATCAGGACGTCGCCGCGCGACACATCGTGCTGATATGCGTAGGGCTCAGAGACCAGCACGACGTCCTCACGCTCCCAAAGCGGCCACACTGCCTCCGGATCGGCATCGATGATCTCGGTGCCGGCGTAGCCGCCCGGCGCCATCCGGATAGCAATCAGCTGCGTGCGGCCGCCGGCGTCCTCGAGCTGCACGCGCCGGCTGGTGCTGAAAGCCTCGACACCGTCGAGCGTAGCGATTTGCCCCAGCAGTGCCGGGTCCAGCGACCCCCGCTGTACGCCCGCGTAAATGTCGGCTTGCAGCGTCTGCCCGAGCCACTCGTCGACGGATCCGCGGAAGCTGTCCACCATGATGCTCACGCCGATGGTCGCCGAGACCGCCACCGCCAGTGCGACGATCGCAACACCCGTGCGGCTCAGGCTTTGGCCGATACCGGATACCGCCATGCGTGCCAGCATGCCGCCGATTCGCGCCGCGAACGGCGCGGCCAGAGTCGACGCGGCCCGGACGGCGAGTGGCACGCAGAGCGCAAAACCGAATATCAGCAGGAAGACCGCCAGCAGGCCCACGACGAGATTTCGGCCCGACAGCAGCAACAGCGCCACGGCGGCAAGCATCGTGACCACGCCCGAAAATGCGACGCGGGGCAGAAGCCGGCCGGTGCGCCCTTCCAGCGAGGAGCGCGTCATCGCGAGTCGCGGCGGATACGACATCGCCTCGACCGCCGGCACCGCCGCGGCCGCGAGCGAGGCACCGATACCTGCCAGAAATCCCTTCACGACGGAAAACGGACTGACCATGACATCGGTGACATTCAGCCGGAAATAGAGATCGTTGATGGACTGGGAAACAAGCACCAGCAGGCGCTCGCCGAGGAGGATCCCGGCAACGACACCGAGAATCGAGGCCAGCGATCCGATTACCGCGGCCTCGACGAGAATCAGCGACAGCATCCGGCCGCGCGTCACGCCGAGGGCGCGCAGGTTGCCGATCA
>Ga0224502_10000096_pt1 | contig 24691 bp, 23 predicted proteins | sample SF_Oct11_sed_USG_5_FD_169104 | JGI IMG/M metagenome (GOLD analysis project Ga0224502, IMG submission 169104) | Sediment microbial communities from San Francisco Bay, California, United States - SF_Oct11_sed_USGS_13 | ecosystem: Environmental > Aquatic > Marine > Sediment | place: USA... | reverse complement strand
CCGCTATTTTGAAATCATACGTTTTTTCGCATATTTAACCCGACTTGTCAAGGACATCACAAAAGTTGCCACTTTGTAACAGGTGTGCCTTCGCAATTTTTAGAAACCCTTTTTAAATTCATTAAAAACTTTGCAAGCCCTTATCCCGGTATAATCGTACCTCCAGACACCGTGTTCCAATGCATACGAAAGCATTCATTTATAGTAATAGCAGGGAAAATGAGGCTACATCTTGACGGGCTGTTGTCCAAAGCGGTTTGAAATTATACTCTACTAGGAGACATCCAGTAATCCTTATGTCAAACACTGATACACAAGGCAACAGATTCAAATTCAATTTTCAGCAATGATCAATGCTATATAATTTCCTCCACGAGTAGGGATATAAAAAACTTGGCTCTTCACATAAATGTAACCCCTATCAGATTATACTGCTGCTGCAATCCGAGGCTTTGAAACAACTATTAATAAGTGACAGAGATCATGAGGGATCCAAAGACATACGGATCACGCTGTTCTTCGAATTCTTTGGTCCGAAACGTATAAGCAAAGCTGAATTTATACCTGCGATAGTAAACGGCTATGCCTACCATTAGGTCTGCAACAAAATATTTCTTGTCCACACTATGGCTTTCTTTGAATGTATTGCCATCGAGAAAAATGTCTCTTAATACCAAACGGCTATCCAATATGCTAAAAAGATGGACGCTGGTACGAATTCTTCTGAAATCTCCTGTCTCATCATGATATAAAGCTGGGTTTGTGTCACATCCCGGCCGAATAGGGCAGCTTCCGAAGTCGCCGGGGATGAACCACCCCAGACGAAATTCGGCACCACCGTTAGCGTACATGGCTACATTACCGAGACGTCCGCCGATATGAGGTATCAAATCATAGCCAAAACCATTAGGGTTCTTCGAGTATAACACTCGCCACTTGGTTTCACAAACCGCTTCTATTGTCGGTTCGTTTTGGAGTTGATTTTCCCAACCCTGAGCACGTGGAATACCAAATAAGTCATGAGCGAAATCCTGTGTTTCCTGGGCAAGTGAAGCGGGTCCTACAACACCGACATTGAATAGCCAGGTATCTTTTCGGTTGCTGAGTATGCTATTAAATCCGACTCCGAAATAAAGGTAGCCCGCATACGGACGATCGTCTTTGACAAGTTCTTTGGTTCCTGTATCTTCAGGGGTAAACATCAACTGTCCGAGCGACAATGATATGGCACGTTGGGCGGTCGGATTTTTTACAAAGGGCAGGTGGTTGATAACCGGATAACTCCAACCGGGCAGGTGTCCACCTTTTTGGTTGTTTGCCAAGTAAGGGGTGCTCCAGCTTAGTTGGATACCGTTAGTGTAATTGCTGTCAGTACCTCCAAATGTATCATTTTCCCAGTACAATGTAAACGTATCGAAAACATTTTCTTTTTTTTCTTTCTCGGCAAACGCTGATGACGACAGTAAAAAGAAAAATGTCAATATTGCCAGTAAGGTAATTTTTAGGTCCAAATATAGAATGCAGTTTTTCAGTTGTCTGCGTAATGGTATTTTCAATTGGCACCTGCGTATTCGATATTGACAAGTTATGATCGTGTTTCGATGCTTATCAGAATCTAACATACTTAACATATGCACAATCGGGAGCCAATTCATGCTTAATACAAATATCATATTTTTGGTGTCAGGTAAAGTAAATCCTATTTTTGGCCACTGCCTAATCATCATCGTCCACCGACAGATAATTGAAGCATCCTCTTGGCCCATAATTCAATTTTTTCATAGATACTGATTTTTCAAAGCATGATGCACATAATTCTGTTCGATATTATGACGATTTCGCTGCATCGGGTGGATAGCTGATTTTAAAAATCAAGTTTTTGTTGGAAATTGCCGATGATATTTTGAAAGGAAAACGAATCTATGAACAAACGGAAAAACAGATCAAATATACCTCATCTGCCAACTTATCAACTACCACTCAAGTTTGAAACGGAATTACCGCCCCACGGTTTTGCAACCTGTCTTGCCTGTAAAATGATGAAGGACCTTCGCATTAAAAGCTTCAATAACATCCCCGGCAATTGCCGTTCACCACAGCAGGAGGATTCCTGGTGCTCACTATTACACCTGGTCTTCACCGTCGCTTATAAATAAAAGGATAATTGCATGTCCACATATTATTTTATGACACATAAAACAATCAACGCACATGATGTTAATCGTTCTCATCACTAAATAAGGATTTTAGTTATGAACGACCGGGCTAAAAAACGGAACAGCATTGTAAGCCGTATCATAGATGGTTCTGTCACGATCGATTCTGTCAAAGACTTTGAAAATCTACTTAAGGCCTTTCCGGACGATCCGTGGCTTCATCGATTTTTTGCCGACCTTTTGGAACGAGAAAAATCGTTTTATGCCGCCGCAGATGCATATGGAATAGCTGCCGAGCTTTTTATCGAAGAAGGCATGATCATGCAGGCCATTGTATCAAAAATTCTTGAATGGCAAATCCTCGGACTGTCTTATCAAGAAGGGCAAGACTTCTATTCATCACTTCGTGAAACCAGATCTAAAAACAAAAGGTTGCAGCGTTTTTTCATCAAGATGACATATCCTGAATTGATCGCTTTTATGAGCATGTTGGTTGTCCGGTCTTTTCCTGAGGGCAGTATGATGAAAAATTTCGGCGATGAAGAGAATAACCTCTATTTTGTTATCTCTGGTAGTATAGAGGAAACGATCTATCATCGTTTGGAGAAAAGAGGAAAGGTCCAAAAAAAATCATCCAAGAACCTGATGGAAAACGATTTTTGGGGTGAAATTTATCCGTTTGAAAAAGAAAAGATATCTCCGTCAACGGTTGAAACAATCACTCGTGTTGAACTTGCGAAGATTTCTAAACGAAGACTGATAAAAATTTGCAGACAATATCCGAATGTCAAGCGTCTTGTTCAGGATCTGTATATGAGCCGTTCAAAATCCCATGAAGAAAGCTCTTCATACACAGTTCGTAAAACCGTCCGGCACCAGCTTCCAACACAAGTAAATATTAAAATATTTAGTAAAGAGCCGGACAAAGCCCCTCTGGACCTCAGTGGATTCACAGAAAATATTTCATTAGGTGGGGCCAGCGTTGTTTTGGATGCGAATGATAAAATCGCTCATTTCGTCAGCCTGGTTGGAAAGCAGGTTCATATTCAAATATATTTAGCCATCGCCTTTGTTAATCTCTCTATTTTTGGCACTGCTGTCTGGAGCAAGGAAATTTCTCTCGAAGGAAAAAAAAGTGCGGTGTTGGGTATCCAATTTGAAGAGATGGCCGATAAAGATCGCCGGTTGTTGCAGGGCTACCATTATGGATATGAGATTGAACAAGACCGGATTTGGAGCTTATGGGACTCGCTTATTGGGACCGATGCCGGAACATCCAGCCTGCCAGCGGCAACGTAAAACAGGCCATCAGCACGAGCGGCCAGAGCTGGTGCCAGATCATGCTCACGTCGGCGCCTTCCAGGAATATATCGCGTAAAGCCGCGATGATGTGGCGCAAGGGATTTAGCAGGGTGCCGATCTGGAGCCAGTGGGGCATGTTTTCAATGGGGGTGGCGAACCCGGAAAGAATGACCGACGGCATCATGAATACAAAAGATCCGAGAAGCGCCTGCTGCATGGTCATGGAGAGAGACGACACCAGCAACCCGACGCCCACAATGGTGAGAATGAAACATCCTAAGGCCAGGATGAGGGCTCCGATGGTTCCGCGAAACGGCACGCCGAACCAGTAGACCGCCCCTGCCGCAAACAAAAGGGCGTCCATAAGTCCGAAGGCCATACCGGGTAGGGATTTGCCGATGAGAATTTCTGCGGGGTTGAACGGAGCGACCAAAAGCTGATCGAAGGTGCCGAATTCGCGCTCCCGCGCCACCGAAAGGCTGGTGAGAATCATGACCACCACCATGCTGATAAGGCCGCCTAAGGCCGATACTATGAACCATCTGCTTTGAAGGTTGGCGTTGAACCAGGCCCGGTCTTCAATTATCACCCCGGGGCCGTTCATGCTGACCACCCCATTTTTGACAAGGTCCTGATTGTACTGTTCGACAATGCTTCCGATATATCCTAATGCGATCAGGGCCACATTGGAATTGCGGCCATCCACGATCACCTGGAAGGTCGCCGGCCGGGCGATGTGAAGATTGCGGCTGAAGTCGGGACCGATGTGGATGACAAGCCGAGCCTTTTCGCAGTTAATCACAACATCGATTTCTTTCTCGGCCAAGAGGGTCTTTGTGAGTTCAAAATTTTCTGACCCTGCAAGCCGGGACAAAAGTTGCCGGGATTCCGGTGTTCGAGATTCGTCGAATACCGCGTAACGGACGTTTTTGAGGTCATACGTCGCGGCATACCCGAAAACGAAAAACTGAATCAGCGGCGGGCCGATAATGACAAAACGGCTTTTGGGGTCTTTTAGAATCATAACGAACTCTTTATACATCAATGCGATGATGCGACGTAAGGTATTCATCAGCCCTCCAGTCTTTTGGTGATTTTGCGAAAAGCAAGACTGGTGAATAAAATAGCCATAACGGCCAGAGCCAAGGCGTTCGGCAGCAGCACCGGCCAGACGTCGCCGGCCATGAAAAGGGTATGGCTGATGGACACGAAATACCGCGCCGGAACCGCATGGCTTACGATTTGAATGAAGCGGGGCGTGCTTTCCAGGTCGAAAACAAGGCCCGACAGAAAAAATGCGGGCAGAAACCCCGCCACAATAGAAATCTGGGCGGCCACAAACTGGACCCGAATAGCAGCGGATATCAGTAGCCCGAAGCCCAAGGAAGCCAGCATGAAAAGCGCGCTTAAGAAAAAGAGGGCGACAAAGGAGCCGCGAAACGGCACATGAAACAGCGTGGTGCCGACGAGCACGGACAGGCCCATGCCCAGCATACCCAAGATAAAATAAGGAAGCACTTTGCCCAGCAAAAGATCAATTCTGCGAATCGGCGTGACCAGAATGGCCTCCATGGTTCCCCGTTCCCATTCGCGGGCCACCACCAATGCGGTCAAAAGGATTCCGATCAGGGTCATGATCAGGGTGATGAGACCCGGGACCAGAAAGTTACGGCTGACGGCCGCCTCGTTGAACCAGATCCGCTGGGACACCTTCACAGCAGGAACGGCGACCTGCTCACCCCGGGCCTGACGAAGTGCGGTCCATTTCTGGAGCACCCCGCGCGCGTACCCCTGGATGAGCCGGGCCCGGTTGGCATCGATGCCGTTGACAATCACCTGAACCGGAGACGGGTTACGGCTGAAAAGACGGGAGGAAAAGTCGCTTTGGATATGAGCAATACCGTCAATGCGTCGTTGATTAAGCAAACTCATTGCTTCGGCCATGGATTTCAATTGAATGGTTTTGAAATAGGACGACTGATCAAATCTTGCCGCCAGATCGCGGGCTGCCGAACCGTTGTCTTTGAACACAACGGCAATGGGTACGTTTTCGGCATCCAGCGACAAACCGTATCCGAAGATAAAAAGCAACACCAATGGCAACACAATAGCCAACGCAATGCTGCTGGGATCGCGTAGGATCTGGAGCACTTCCTTACGGAGAATTCCCCGCAGGCGCATAAAGAAAAGAGCGCGCGGCGTCATTTTCCCCCTCTGCTGTTTTCAATTCGATTCCGTTCGCCGGAGGGTGAGATGGTTCCCTCTGCAAGGGCGATAAACGCGTCTTCAATGGTCGGTTCCGGATTTTCTTCGGAACGGGCCAGTGCCCTGATTTCGGAGGGTGTGCCCATAGCGAGGTTTACCCCCTGGGACATGATCAACATTCGGTCGCAGTATTCGCATTCTTCCATAAAATGCGTTGTTACCACCACGGTGACGCCCTGTTCGGCAAAACCGTTGATCCTGAGCCAGAACTCACGGCGGGCCAAAGGATCTACGCCCGATGTCGGCTCGTCCAGAAAAAGAATGTCCGGCTCGTGCAAAAGCGACGCCGCCATGGCCAAACGTTGCTTGTAACCGCCCGGTAGCTGAACGGCGGCCTTGTCGCGCCATTTGCCAAGTCCGAATTCCTCAAAAGCCCATTCCAATCGAAGCCGAAGCCGATTTCCGACAAGACCATAGGCCCTTCCGAAAAAGCTCAGATTTTCCTGTACGCTGAGCTGACCGTAGAGGGAAAACTGCTGGGCCATATACCCTAAGCGTGCGCGGGCCATAGAGGGCGAATGTCGCAAATCATATCCGGCCACGCTGATCTCGCCGGCGCTGGCGCTCAACAATCCGCACAGCATCCTAAAGGTGGTGCTTTTCCCGGCCCCGTTGGGACCAAGCAGACCGAAAATTTCACCATGATGAACCTCGAAAGTGAGTCTTTTGACCGCCTCAAAATCACCGAAATACTTCTGAAGCGCCTTGGTTTGAACCACCACATCTTCAGTCAAAACCGTCTTGGAAGGCTCCTTTGTCCTATTGATTTGAATGCGGCTTCCCTGGTGCGGGATCAGCGTCATAAAGGCATCTTCAAAACTCGGGGCTACGTTCTTGATGGTCGTCCGCCAATACTTTGGCAAAGCATCGGCCACGGCTTTAGTGCCGAAAGCATCGGTCACCACGCGTACCCTTCCGGAACGAATCGTCGCATCCACAATATGCTCTCTGCCCACAAGGTGCGTGTGTATCTGACGGGGCTTAATGCCCGGCGCTGGATCCACAAGCGCAACCCTCTGTCCCAGGTGATCCTTAAATTCCCGGGGCGTTCCTTCGGCGAGCTTCTCACCTTCATGCATCACCACCACGTGGTCGCAACGCTCCGCTTCATCAAGATAGGCGGTTGATAGCAACACCCCAATGCCATCTCTTTCTACGAGCTCGTAAACGATTTTCCACAATTCCCGACGCGAGATTGGATCCACACCCACGGTGGGCTCGTCCAGTAACAGCATCTGCGGTGACTTGATGAGCGAGCAGGCCAGCCCCAGCTTCTGCTTCATTCCGCCGGAAAGGGCACCTGCCATTCGCCGGGTATAGGGTTCCATGCCGGTCATCTGAAGCAGCCGGAGATATCGATCCTTGCGCTGGGAATAAGGCACCCCCTGAAGATCGGCATAGAGATCCATGTTCTCTTTCACGGTCAAATCCTGGTACAGGCCGAATTTCTGGGGCATATAACCGACACGGCTCTGAATTTCGATGGTATCGACCACGCTGTCGAACCCCAGAACGGTAACACTCCCGGCCGTGGGGACGATCAGGCCGGCAGCCGTTCGGATCAGGGTGGTTTTGCCGGCGCCGTCCGCCCCCACAAGTCCGGTGACCTGTCCTCGCAGGGCATTGAGCGAAACGTCCCGCAGTGCCTGAATCGCAGGCCCTTTTTTGGAGGGAAACGTCTTTTCCAGATTCCGGACCGCCAGCACCACTTCCGTTGCGACCTCGGTCTGTATATGTGACCGAACAGCCATATCGCTCTATCCTTTGACCGGTTTGGTGGTTTCTTGGACAGGAACGCCGCCATTTTGGGATTTGCCGGATGACGCGGTAAGGTCAACGATTACCGTGATCGGCATCCCCAAACGAAGCGAATCTTTGGAATCATGAACAAAAACCCTCACTTCATAAACCAGTTTTGTCCGCAGATCCTCGGTTTCCACAGTTTTTGGGGTAAATTCGGCCACAGGAGAGATAAATCCGACCCAGCCTTCAAAGGTCTGACCCGGAAACGAATCGCTCAAGATTTTGGCTTTCATACCCAGATTGATGCGACCGAGATACGGTTCCGGCACATAGGCCCGCACCCATTTGGGGTCGGTCAACGCCAGGGTGAAAACCGGCCGGTTAGGGCTCGCCATTTCTCCGGGTTCCAGAATCCGGTTCTGAATCACTCCCTTCGCGGGTGATGTCAGTGCCATATCCGAAAGCCTTATCTGTAAGAGTGAAAAAGACGCCTTGAGCGCCTTCAGCCTGTTTTTGGCCGCGGCAATGTCTTCCTTGCGGGTGCCTTCCAGAGCCAGATTCAGCGCCTTTTCCTTGACCTTGAGCTGGGCCTGATCCACATCGAGCAAGGCCAGCGCATTGTCCAGAGCCTGCTGGCTCGTGGCCCCGGTCCCTGACGTTTTCCTGACTCGCTCATAATTCTTCACGGTATTTTTGACCCGGGCCCGGGCCGCCGCCATCTCGGCGCGCGCCTGATCGATCTCCTGGGGTCGGGTCCCGGCTTCAAGTCGTTTTACCACCTCTTGCTGGGCAGCAATTTGAGCCTGTATTTCTCTGATTTGAGCTTCCAGACGATTGGTTTGCAATCGCGCCAGAACCTGGCCCGCCGTAACGCGATCCCCTTCTTCTACCAAAACCTGAACAATGCGTTCTTGTTCGTTAAACGCGAGGTCGGCTTTTCGGATATCGATATTCCCGTAGATCCTGAGTTCGGATGCGGACGGGTTCCCCTCCGCGTTTAAAAACCACCGAACGCCTAAAATAACTGCCGAAACAAAAACGACTACAATGATAATTCTGATTAAGCGTTTCATTGTGTAAATACTCCACCTTTATATTTATCCTGTCCGGGACATCGCCTCAATCATGCTTCTGGTCTGTTCCAAAATTACACGGCGAATCTCAGCGGTTTCATCGGAGCTGTATCCCTTAAGACCCAAGGCCCGAACCGTAGTTTCACGGGCCACTCGAAACACGATGACTTGTCCTATCAAGGTCAAAGCGCAAAGGCTTACAGCACGGGAAGGCATCGCTCCTGTGGCCGTTGCGATCATTTTGGAAACCGCATTGATCATAGGGGCCATAATGCGGTAAAATAGAATGTCATAGGCCGAAGAAGGATATAGCTGCTCCCGCAGAACGATCCGCGCAAAACGGGGAGCCTCCGGCGATCCCACCATAAAATTGATCAGTTTTTCCAAGAGCTTTTCCAGCAAAACAAGTGCTTCTTCGCCATTCAAATTCCCTTCAGCCGCCCGCTCCTCTATCTCAACTAATGTTGATTTCACCTGAGATTCGAGCTTGCCGGCAATATAGCCGACGACTTTGTGGTACAAGCCCTCTTTGCCATTGAAATAATAGGGAATGGCAGCAATGTTGACCCCGGCCTTTTTGGCGATCATCCGCGTGGTGGCCGCGTCAAATCCGTGCTTTCCAAAAACATCCACGCCGACTTCGAGAAGACGATCATGAGCATTGGAGCTTCTTTTTGTTTTTGACGATTTCGTTTTATTATCCACATGCATTCTTATTTTTCCTCCCCTACACGACAATTTTAATCAATCGAATGAATTAGTCAAGCGATTAAATTTCTTTTTTATCTTTTTCCTCCATTTAAGTTTAGAAAGGATGGGGATGATGCCGATGGTAATAATTTAATTGTATGTATTCACGGGGTATGTTTCTCCGTAAAACGATATTGGCGGGGTGGCGTCATCATTTCGAAAAATTTACACGCGTCAACCTTTAAAATCATCCACCATTCTATGTTACCTTTTCGCTTGACTCGAAAACTCGAATTTCATATGTTTATGTTTCATTTATTTTTATCCTTTAAAAACATTTAGTTAGGGCAATTTCGCAATGACCGTTAGACGTGTCCTTATTTTTGCTCCCATACTTCTGATTCTTGTTCTGCTTCAGTCTTATTTCTGGGTGCCGACATATGAACAGCAAACAAAGGGAAACCCTGCGCGCCTTACCGAATATATCGCCGGATCCATCGGTGATGCCAGCCTTTTAAACCCTATCCTTTCGGCAGATTCCGCCAGCAGCAGTATCAACGACATGGTGTTCGAGGGTCTCATCGACAGGGATGAGCAATTGCGCTTCAGGGGAAGGCTGGCCAAATCATGGGTTATTTTTGAAGATGCGTTCTTTTATATCAACCCATCCGCCCGCATACCGGGTCTGGGCAACGCGGATGCACACACCCTGGCAGATTTCATTAAAAACGCTCAAAAAACAACACGTACAAAAGATCCGGACCTAAAGGATTCTCTAAACCGCATCACGGACATTTCCGTCCTTCCGCCTCGAACGTTTACGGTAACAAAGTCGTTCAAGGATTCAAAGACCGGTAAAGAGAAAACGATTGAAATCCGTGTGGCAGCGCCCCCGAGGATCAAACTGGTTTTAAATACGGTGGACCAGGATCTTTTCCAAAACCTTACCCATCTTCTGGGGAAAGATTACTTTGAATCTTTTCACGGCAAAGACTACTTGAAAAGCGATTTTCAGCTTTCCAAAGAACAATGGGCAGCATACACGAAAGAGCTGATGCCGGCCTTTGAACACAATCCGATTCTTTTGTTTCGCTTAAGGTCCGGAGTAAAATTTCACGACGGCCATCTGATGGGTGCCGATGATGTCAGGTTCACATATGAAGCCATCATGAATCCGAAAAATCTTTCACCCCGTATTTCAGATTACGAACCGGTGAAAAGCGTCGAGGTTATCGATCCGCTGACCGTTAAAATCGTTTACAAGCGGCTCTACTCTCCGGCCATCGGAACTTGGGGTATGGGAATCCTTCCCGAACATTTGCTCGACGCTCAAGCACTCAATAAAGAAGCTCTTCGTCTCGGAAAAGATCCGAAAACCTTTTCCATTCGCCAGAGCACATTTAACCGGCATCCCGTTGGATGCGGGCCTTTCAAATTCCAAAATTGGAAATCGGATCAGTACATCATGTTGGATCGTTTTGATGATTACTGGGAAGGGCCGGCCAATTATCAGCGTTATGTCTTCCGCATCATTCCCGACCTTCTGACCCAGGAAATGGAATTTTATGCCGGTACTATCGACAGTTATGGGGTTCAACCCCATCAGGTCAAACGCCTGGAAAAAGATCCGCGGTTCGAAAATTTCTCCGGGGTTGCTTTCGGATACACCTATATCGGTTACAATATGAGACGCAAGCTCTTTAACGATCCCCGGGTAAGAAAAGCCCTTGGGATGGCCATAGACGTTGAAAAAATCATCAAGTATGTGCTTTACGGCCAGGGGGAACAGATTACCGGACCTTTTGTCAAACAGACCGACTACTACAACCACACCATCAAGCCGCTGGTCTACGACCCTGCTGGCGCACTAAAGCTGCTGGAGGCGGCCGGTTGGAAACGAAACAAGGCCGGCCGGCTTGAAAAAAACGGCAAACCATTTAAATTCACACTGATTACCAACAGCGGCAACGACCTTCGAAAGGCCATACTGGCCATTGTCCAGGACGCGTGGAAACAGATCGGCATCGATGTTCGCACCGATCTGTTGGAGTGGTCTGTTTTTATCCAGGAGCGCGTGAACAAAGCCGATTTTGACGCACTGATTCTGGGCTGGCAGATGGGAATTGAACCTGATCTTTATCAGATATGGCATTCGAGCCAAACAAATCCCTATCAGCTTAATTTTGTCGGCTATAAAAACAAAGAAGCGGATGATCTTATCATCAAGATCCGACAGGAGTACAATCATAACCGGCAGGTCGAATTTAGTCACCGGCTTCACGAAATTATTGCCGCTGAACAGCCCTATACCTTCCTTTATGTGGGCAAATGGACCGCTGTTTTGGACAAACGCATCGTCATCAAAACCGTCGATGATACCGGAGCCATACAGTATGAAAAAATAACACCCACCAAAACCGGTAATTACAGTTTCTATTTTAATAAATGGATTAAGCTTCCACAGGTTCCCGGTTTTATGGACAAAGGATAGACCATGTTATCATTTATCGGACGAAGTGTTGTTCAAAAAACCATTACGCTTTTTTTTGTCTCTATTGTCTCCTTTTTGATCATTCATCTTGCTCCTGGAAGTCCAAGCCAGGTGGATCCTTTGAATCCCAAGTTTACCCCCGAAATGGTGGAACGATTTCAAAAAGAGTTTCACCTGGATAAACCCCTTTACGTTCAATACATCTATTTTTACCGGGACCTTTTTACAGGAAAAACCGTTTCCTGGAAGGACAATCAATCGGTTCTTAAAAAGATTTGGGAACGATTTTTAAACAGCCTGCCCTTATTTGTTGTGGGCACACTCATTACCTGGACCCTTTCATTTCCGGTGGGAATCCGGTCCGCTATTTTTAGGGGCGGAATCTACGATCGCAGTGCCACGTTCATATCGTATGTACTGATTTCAATTCCCGGATTTTTCTTTGCATACGTTCTGATCATCTTGGTCGTCACTTACTTTCATGTTCCGGTAATCGGTATGATAACATTCGGTATCGGAGACGCTCCGGCAACTTATCTGTTCATGGACCGAATCTGGCACCTGCTTCTTCCCTCCATGTTGGGTGCAACCGGTGGCATTGCGGTTCTTTCCAGATATGTTCGTAGCCAGATGCTCGAAGTGGAAGGTCAGGACTATATCCGCACCGCCAAGGCCAAGGGGCTTCCTCCGGAACAGGTGCACTATAAACACGCGCTTCGAAATGCGCTGTTGCCCTTTGTCACCATGTTCGGCCTCATTTTGCCCGGGCTGATCGGAGGCTCGGTGATCATCGAATCTATTTTTTCCTGGCCCGGAATGGGGCGAATGGCCTATGAAGCCATCCTGGCCCGGGATTATCCTGTAATTCTGACCGTCAACTTTGTTTCAGCCGTCCTGGTTCTGGCCGGCACCTTTATTTCAGACCTGCTTTACCTGGTTGTCGATCCAAGGATACGCTTGTAATGACTATGGTTGAAAAAAAATTGAACAACGATTTTTATATCGAATCGCCGCTGCCGCCAAAACGAACCCGCATGCAGGAAGTCCGTCGCCTTTTCGGCCAAAACCGGCTCGCCATTTTAGGACTTTTTATTTTTATCCTGTTTTTCTTTTGTGCCGTCACGGGCCTATTTTTAACATCAGGATCCAGGCCTGTATTCGATCCTGCCATGGTTCGTCTTCAGGAAAAGCTTCGCCCACCGTTGGCCAAACCGAATCTTGATTCCCTGCAGCCCCAAGAGGTCCCGGCCCTGGGAGTTTATCTCATGGGAACCGATGATCTGGGTAGAGATGTTTTTGCAAGAATGCTTCAAGGGGCATGGGTTTCTCTGACCGTCGGTTTTGTGGCTGTTGGCATATCGGTGCTCATCGGTATTTTTATGGGTGGAATTGCAGGCTATTTTGGACAACACCATATTAGAACAGATCAGGTTCTGTTCACGTTTGCCTTAATGTTGGGAACAGGTCTGGTGATCGCAAATTTTACCTTTATCGGTACCGTGTTTTTATTGCTCTGCCTGGCATACATATTTTATTCTCTATTCGCCCGGCACGGATCAACAGAAAAAGAAACGCCGGCCTTAAAAGCGATGTTTCACAGCAATGCGGTTTCCATTGATACCCTGATCATGCGAATCGTGGATATCATGCTCTGTTTTCCGAGCTTTTTTCTGATTTTAACGGTGGTCGCCCTGCTTCCTGCCAGCATATACAACATTATGATCGTCATCGGACTGACCAGTTGGATGGGGACGACACGGTTTGTCCGTGCTGAATTTCTTTCGTTGAGAGAACAAGACTTTGTGGCAGCGGCAAAGGCCCTTGGTCTTAGCAATTTCAGGATTATTTTTCGTCATATCATGCCCAACGCCATTGCGCCGGTGCTGGTCTCAGCCACTATCGGCATTGCTTCAGCCATTTTAACCGAAGCCGGTTTGAGCTTTCTTGGATTCGGTGTGCCCCCACCCCATGCCACCTGGGGCAACATTCTTTCGAACGGCAAAAACTTTATCTTTGATGCGCCCTGGCTGACCTTTATACCGGGGATTGCAATACTGATTGTGGTGCTCTCATTTAACCTGTTCGGAGAGGGGCTCAGAGATGTTATGAACCCCAAGCTAAGAGAAAGGCACTAAATGATCGACGGACAAACGACCAATGACAGACCGCTTCTTTGCGTAGAAAATTTAAAGGTCTATTTTCAAAGCAACGGGGAGCACGCCCATGCCGTGGACGGGATTAGTTTCGAAGTCCGGAAAAAAGAGACGGTCTGTATTGTTGGTGAATCCGGATGTGGGAAAACCGTTTCGGCACTTAGCATTCTCGGCCTCATTCCAACACCCCCTGGAGAAATCGTAGACGGCCAAATTATATTTTCCGGACAAAACCTTATAAAACTCGATGAAAAAGCAATGCAAAAAATTCGGGGGAATCATATCTCCATGGTTTTTCAGGAGCCCCTAACATCCCTGAATCCGGTTTTCACCATTGGCGATCAAATTGGTGAGGCCGTCTATACGCATAAACAAATAGAACCAGAGGCACTTTTTCAATATTGTGTTCAACTCCTTAACGACGTGGGTATTCCATCCCCTAAACAACGACTTAATGACTATCCGCACCAGCTCAGCGGCGGACAAAGACAGCGGGTCATGATCGCCATGGCCCTGGCGTGCGACCCGGATCTGATTATTGCAGATGAACCGACAACAGCTCTTGATGTTACGGTACAGGCTCAGATTCTCGCGCTTTTAAAATCGATTCAGAAAAAACGGTCCATGTCGGTTCTATATATTTCCCATGATCTCGGCGTCGTTTCAGCCATCGCAAATCGGATTTATGTCATGTACGCGGGTATCATTGTTGAACAGGGCAATACAGCCCAAATTTTTCGCGCTGCCCGGCATCCATATACCCAGGGACTTTTGGCCTCGCTTCCCAGTCTTTCAAAACGGGGTAAAAGACTTTACAGCATCCCCGGCAACGTGCCCAACCCGGCGTATAAGCCCGATGGGTGTCCGTTTCATCCGCGGTGTCGTCACAGAATTTTAAGTTGCCAAAAAGAATATCCCGGGATGTGCGACTACGGCGAGGGGCACCTGGCCCGGTGTCCGGTATTATTTAAATCTAAAGGGTACAAGGCGTCGAGGATTCAAGGGGTCAAGTGAAATACAAAAAAATTACAATGCGTTGAAAGTCTGACAACAGTCATACAAACTAGTTTAGAGATATATGGAATCAAAAAACAAAAATAATCACCCCTTTCTTCTTATAGAAGGTTTGAAAAAATACTTCCCGATTCGGCGAGGTTTTTTTCAAAAAATCGACGGGTGGGTGAAAGCCGTGGACGGCGTGAGCTTTGAAATCGAACAAGGTAAAACCATGGGCCTGGTGGGAGAAAGCGGCTGTGGAAAAACTACGGTTGCTCGCCTTATTTTGAAACTGCTGGAATCGGATGCAGGAAAAATTGTTTTTCAGGGTCGCGATATCCGCCGATTTTCCGAAAAAGAGATGAAGCCGTATCGAAAAGAGATACAGATCATTTTCCAGGATCCATTCGGATCACTGAATCCCCGCATGACCATCGGACAGACCATAGAAGAAGGGATTCGAATAATAGGCAATAAACACGCAACAAACCGTAAAGAGCGCCTTGAAACGCTCCTGAGAATGGTGGGCATGTCACCGGACAGCGCGGATCGATATCCCCATGAATTCAGCGGAGGCCAGCGCCAGCGCATCGGTATCGCCCGTGCCCTGAGCGTTGAACCGTCATTGATTGTATGTGATGAACCGGTTTCGGCGCTGGATGTTTCCATCCAGGCACAAATCATCAACCTTTTAAAAGACCTGCAGGATCAGCTGGGGTTAAGCTATTTGTTTATCTCCCACGATCTCAATGTTGTGGGGTATCTTTGCAACACCATTTCCGTGATGTATAATGGTCATATCGTAGAGTTTGCACCGTCGGAAGATATTTTTAATCATCCCCATCACCCTTATACCATATCCTTACTGTCGGCGATTCCCGATCCGGATCCGGATAAAACATGGCATGTTAAATTGTCCAATGGTCGTGTCGGCGATTCAGATGCTTTTTCCGAAGGATGCAAGTACCAGGATAGGTGCTCCATCGTTGAAACAGCTTGTCGGAAAGATACGATGGTTTTCGAAAAAGTTGGAGAAAATCATTTTGTCAGGTGCTGGAAAGCGGCTAAAACAATATAAATTATTGCACCCGAATATGTTTAAAAACCTTTAGTATGAAGTGGAGGAAAGCGTATGGAACCTGTATTGCTTGAAAAGGACGGACCCATTGGATGGCTGACATTGAATCGACCGGACAAACGGAATGCACTCTCTCTTAACGTGATGAATAATATGCTTAACAAACTAAAACATGTCGCACAGGATCAGGATATCCACGTCGTCGTTATCAGGGGAAAGGGCCCGGCATTCTGTGCAGGGCACAACCTTAAAGATATGGTCGGTCCCGACCTGGATATTCAGCATTTTTATACCATTTTTTCGGTATGCGCAAAAATGATGCAAACCCTTAAAAAACTTCCACAACCCGTCATTGCTCAGGTTCACGGCATTGCAGCGGCAGCGGGATGCCAGCTTGTTGCTGCCTGCGATCTTGCCATCGCAGAAACCGGCGCTCAATTTGCCACACCCGGGGCAAAAATAGGCCTTTTCTGCACGACGCCTGCTGTTCCGCTGGTCAGAGTTATCGGTAGAAGAAGGGCCATGGAAATGCTTTTGACGGGTCGATTTATCTCGGCTGATGAAGCTGAAAGGTTCGGCCTAGTGAATCAGGTCGTCTCCCCGGACGAGCTTTCCCAAGAGACTAAAAAACTGGCCATGGTAATGGCGCAATACAGCCGGTATACCCTCGCTTTTGGTAAGCAGACATTTTACAGCCAGGTAGATCTAAATGAACCATCTGCTTACGAATATGCAACCCATGCAATTGCCATGAACTGTCTTGATGAAGACGCTCAGGAAGGGATGACGGCCTTTCTCGAAAAACGGGCACCTGTGTGGAAAAATCGGCAAGAATAAAAGGAACGAGGAGGTCCTCGTTCCTTTTTGTTTATTGGAAAAAAATTCTAACGTTTTGAAAACTGGAAACGAGCGCGAGCACCTTTTTGCCCGTATTTTTTTCGTTCCTTAACCCTGGCATCACGCCGAACAAATCCGGCTTTTTTTAACGCTTTTCTTAAATCTGGATCGGCCAGTATCAGTGCCTTTGTAATGCCATGCCGAATCGCGCCGGCCTGTCCCGCAATACCGCCACCGACAACCTTACTTTTTACGTCAAACGAATCAAGGGTATTGGTCAAAACAAGTGGATGCTTCACAATCCCTTTTATGGACTCAATCTTAAAATATTCATCGATGGGCTTATTGTTGACAATAATTTCACCGCTTCCCGGCGTTAACCATGTTCTGGCAACGGAAGTTTTTCGTTTTCCAGTTGAATAATAAACGTTTTCCTTGTCCATACAACTCCCCAATAATTAATAGATTATAACGTGATTTGTTTAAACTTCAAGAATCTCCGGTTGCTGAGCCTCATGGGGATGATGCTTTCCGGAATAAACCTTCAATTTTTTAAACAGTTTTCTCCCCAGTCTGTTCTTTGGCAGCATGCCCTTAACGGCAAACCGAATGAGATCTTCGGGTCTTTTTTCCATGAGCTTTTTGGCTGTGATGGTCTTAAGGCCTCCGATGTAGCCGCTATGCCGGTAATAATTTTTCTGATCCCATTTCCTTCCGGTGAGGGCAACCTTATCCGCATTAATGACAATAATCCAATCACCGGTATCCACATGGGGGGTAAAAAGCGGGTTGTGTTTTCCTCGAAGGCGCGCCGCTACGGTGCTGGCGAGTCTGCCCAGAATCGCATTTTCGGCATCCACCAGACACCATTTTCCCTGATTGTCGGCGTCTTTGGCACTATATGTGTACTTTTTCACCTGTTTTTCTCCTTTGAATAAAACCCGATTGATATAATAGAAAATATCACTGTGTCAAGGGAAAAATCGCAAGCCGATCCAGGATTTGACACTAAAAATAATTTCTAATATATATTTGAAGTGCGTTGGTTTCACAAGAAGTTTCTGTGTCATTAATTTTTTTTGGGAAATAAGGTGCCGTCTAATGAAATATTTAGAAACCGAAGTAAAATTTTACTTGCCGAATATAGACCCTGTGCGAACCCGCATGATTGACCTTGGCGCTGTTTATAAGGATCGAACTTTTGAAACCAACATACGATTTGAAGACCCTGAAAAATCGCTGATTAAAAAAAAATCTCTGTTGAGGCTGCGTAAGGATAAAAAAATTACGCTAACCTATAAATCCGAACCACCCTTTAAAGACAATCAATTTAAAATATTACAAGAATTCGAAGTTGAAGTCAGTGATTTTGACGCCATGGAACACATCCTGAAATCTTTGGGATTCCAGGAAGAACAAATATACGAAAAATGGCGTGAAACCTACATACTCGACGATACGCACCTTTGTCTGGACACCATGCCTTACGGTGATTTTATTGAAATCGAGGGTAACAAAGAATCGATCCAAAAATTGGCATCTCAAATTGGCTTTTTGTGGGAAAAACGGATTCTTCTGAACTATCTCGCAATTTTTGATGTCATAAAGCGAAAATTAAATCTTTCATTTTATGATGTCACATTCGGCAACTTTAACAATATCCGGTTTGATATGACTCAATATCTCAACCTGATCGAAGCGGATGCCATTTAATGTGTTACTCACCGGGTTATTGCCCAAATCACCCGGCATTTGCTCTATCCTCGTACCAGCTTGATATTAAAGGATATTCGGTGTCTAAAGAGATCTAACGTTTTCGATATTAAAAAAATACCATGCTTTCTGTTTTGACTTTAAATTTACGTTTTGGACTGGCGGATGACGGTGCCAACAACTGGCGATATCGGAAGAAAGGCTTTCAGCCTTTTCTCGAAAAATATCGTATGGATTTTATCGGTTTTCAGGAAGCCAATGACTTCCAGATCAATTTTCTCGACAACCTGTTAACGGAATACGACTATATCGGGAGGCGAAGCCCGTCACCCTCTTTCTGGCAAAACAACGTTATCTTTTATCAAAAAAACTGGCACTGCATCCACTATGAACATTTTTTTTTGAGCCCAACCCCCTCGATACCGAGCCGTTATCGGAAAAGCATCTGGCCCAGACAGTGCACCATCGGCATGTTCGAAACAGACCGCCGACAAGTGATATGTATTAATACGCATCTTGACTTTGACGTTTCGGTTCAAGTTAAAAGCGCCAAACTGATCCTTGACCGGTTGTCGCATCTTCCCGATGATGTCCCCGTAATTCTCATGGGAGATTTTAATACCACACCCTTTAGTCCATGTTATAATATTTTCACGGGACATGATGATACATCATCGGGAAATGCAGGCTATTTTAAAGACGCGTTTAAAAAGCCTTTTACGGGAACCCATCACGAATTTACCGGAAATACAGACGGAGATCATATCGACTGGATTCTCTTTCGAGGCAAAATCACCCTAAAAAACAGCGCGGTTATCCAAGATACCTTTAAAAATAGTTACCTGTCGGATCATTTCCCCTTATGGGCTCAATTTACGTTGGAAGCTAAATCCTAAACATTATGGCTTGTAACCGGCCAGCAAACGCGCTATAGCCTTTTCCACAAATCTTGTTGCACGCTTCTTACACGCTGAATTTTTATCTTATTATAAAAAGAGAATATTATGGGTCTTCTTTCATCACGCATGTCTATCACTCGCTATCAAGCTGCGGGTCAACTGGACGGTTCTGTTCATGAAACCGTCTACCAGGGCCTCAAACAACATGCAATTCCAAAAATCGAGGATGACGGCTCTGAAGCCACCGTCGGCTGGACGTCCTTCGAGACCCCGTATGCACCTGATTTTGAAGGCTATTCATTTGTTTTTGGTGGCTATATGGTGTTTTCCCTACGAATCGACAAGAAATCCATTCCACCGAAGCTTATTCAGAAACATTATGCCCTTTACGCTGCCAAACGCCTGGCAGATACCGGCCGGCACTACTTATCCGGCAATGAAAAAAAATCCATCAAAGATCATGTCGTCAACACCCTTGTCCATCGGATTCCGGCAACACCGAATGTTTATGATTTGGTGTGGGAGTACGAGACCGCCTCTTTGTGGTTTTTTTCCAACTTAAAAGCAGCCAATGAAGCCTTAGAGACACTTTTTATCAAATCTTTCAACCTTCATTTGATCCGCCTGTTTCCCTATACCGCGGCCGACCGAATGGCCGGATTAGCGGATAAAGAACGTGATATTTTGCGAGACATAGGAACAAGCCGCCCCGAGGAATAGCCGATGCTGGATATCGCCGTCGCATATAGCCGGTACAAATTTTTAGGAAACGAATTTCTGACCTGGCTGTGGTTCATGATCGAAACCGATCAGGGCCGGTTGCGCAAATACGATACGGATCTTGTATCGTTAACTGTCGGAAATCGGCTGGTCCTTGAAAACACACGCAGCAACGCTAAAGAAACCGTCACCATTAAAGGCGATAATGCCAGCATGGAAGAAGGCCTTCTGGCAATTTCAAAGGGGGCTGCTGTTACCGAAATACACCTGGCCTATAAAACCGGAGCTCAAACCTGGGAATTCAGTCTCAAAGGGGAAAGTCTCAACATCTCCAACCTGAAGTTGCCGGAGACCGGGCCGGTGGAAACCCCGGATGACATAGAAGGCGTTGTTCTCGAGAAGATATATCTGATAGAAAAGGTTATCGGGATTGTGAACAACCTCTTTACCCATTTCATTCATCTTCGGTTGTCAAATACTTGGGACAACCAAACGGTTTCCCGAATCCGAAAATGGGCTTCATCTAAGTAAAGAAACAGCAAACGAAAAGCTCAACTCAACACATCTGATGCCAGACGATGTGCTTTGCGCGTCGTCTCTGGCAGGCGGTATGCCTTACAACATCCCAAAACAACATCGATACTGGTTTTTAAATCGACGCGATGCCCTATAGATACAAACACCGGCTTAACGCCGGTTCGCGTCCTTACGATGGCACCAATGGTTTCGCCATGGTCCATGAGCGAGACATGACTGCCGCGCTCGGCATCCGGTTCCTGATATTGCCCACACAGCCGGGATTTGGCACAACCGATGGAAGGATAGTCGGAAAGCAGTCCGATATGACTGGCAATCCCCAGGCGGTAGGGATGGGCGATACCCTGGCCGTCGAAAATAAGCAGATCCGGCTTACGATCAAGCTGATCAAGGGCATCGAGAATCACCGGACCTTCACGAAAGCTTAATAGGCCTGGAATATATGGACATGTAATCCGTCTTGTGGCCGTAAATTGATCGACAACGTCGAGTTTGGGGAAATTAAGCACCACGATGGCTGCGCACGCCATGTCACCCTTTAACCCCACATCGATACCGGCAACCGTTTTAACCGTTTCCAACCTGTTTTCCCGGATAATATGGGCTGCCAATTTCATCTGCAATCGTCTTGCATCCTGCAATGACATGTCCCAGGAATGTGAGAGAAAAGACATGGTTTAAATCGGGTCATCTTTTGATGGGGTCATCATGAATGGACCTTTGCCGGTCAGAAAAAACTTTATCCAGTCAAAACCGAATTTCATCAACTCAACATCCGATTCCTGCATCTGACTGACCCGATCCCGGTGCACATTAAATCTTGATAAAAAAGTGCTTTCAAAAACAAACTTCTTAAATTCATCGACATTAAAGCAGGCCATAAATGCCATTTTAAAAGCAGGATTGTCGATCCCTTGCGTACCCCAGGGATTTGCTCGAAACAGGGTGTCGATCTCGACCCACAAATCATTCATATCATTGTATAACTGAATCTGCTGATCCTCAATCCACTCTCTTATCGTCCATTCGCGAGATTCTTTGTGGCCCTTGCAATAGGAATCTTCGGCAATAAAATACAAAACGGTTCGTTCAGCCCCATCACCGGCTCTTGCCACAGCGCGCTCCAGTGGATACGCTCGGCAGGAAAATGGGCGGTCTTCGTATATCGTACACCCTTTTATTGACAAAAACGGGCACCATTTCTCGTCATTGTCCACCATTTTCAGCATAAGATTTGGAAAATGTGGATTGTCTCTAATTGCTTGAAACGTATACTGCTCCAAGAACTGATCTGATGAAATGCCGAGCCGGTTTTTCATACGGATGACATCATATGGATAAAGATACATGTCCGCATCTTTGCAGCAACGGGTAAAACATGTTACGCCGGGATGGCAATCAAAACGAAAGGTGTCTTTCGTAAGACGTCGGCTTCTACCGCCAGGTGTTGGATGGGGTGTTTTTTTCATCTTTATAATTTTCACTCTCCTATCATTCCGGTAATCTGTAACTAAAAAACAGGCACATGCATGCCGTGATCAATGATACCCAAAAAACCAAAGTAACACCTTCTGCAACCGCTTCCCGAAGGGCTTTTTGAACATTTTCCGCAAGAAGAGATTGTATCTCCGGTCGAAATAAGCCTTCGACGCTCTGTTGTAAATGAGTAGAAAGAGATGGGTGAATTCTGCCATCAATTCCGGGCATCCTCAATACGTCCATGGTTGTCTGAAGCCTAGCGGTCACTAAACTCCCTGAAATACCTATACCAATGGTCCCGCCAAGGGTTCTGCTGAATTGATGAGAGGCGGTAGCAATCCCCAGATCTTCTCCGGGAAGGCTGTTCTGCACGATGAGGAGCGTGGAAATCGACACAAAACCCATTCCGAGACCTGCGATGGCCAAAACAATGGAACAGGCCGTTAAGGACGTGGAAATGGAAAATGAAAGGGTCAAACCACACCCGGCCAAGAGCAGAACAGCGCCCAACAAAGTACTGGGTCTCTCTTTCAGTAAATGGACGATCTGACCGCAGAGCAATGCTCCCATTGACCATCCCAGGCTTAAAGGAACCATGGCCAGACCCAATTGAGCTGGGGTTTTTCCCAAAGCACCCTGGATAAAAAGAGGACTGTATGCAGAGAGTGAAAAAATGGCAATACTTGCAAAAAATGCTGAACTGTTGGCGATACTGAAACCTCGTACTTGGAAAAATCCAATGGGCAGTATCGGTTCTTTTGCTTGGCGTTCAATGGTATAAAAAACCACTCCTGAACACAATGTTAATATAAAAAGTCCAAGGATTTGAGGTGATATCCATGGGTACGAGCGCCCTCCCAACAAAAAGGCCGTTAGTAATGCCAGTATGGTTGTTGAAAGCGTTAAAGTGCCCAGATAATCGATGGAAGCTTCTTTTTTCTTTTCACGGGTTTCCTCTAAATACACACCGATTCCGATGAGGGCAATAATCCCAAGGGGAACGTTTATATAAAAAATCCAACGCCATGAAAAATAATTGACAATAAATCCGCCCAGGGTGGGCCCCAGAACACTAGATACCCCCCAGACAAAACTGATCAGCGACATCATCTTGCCCCGCCGTTCCGGTGGAGAAATATCCGCCAGAACAATATAGGCCAGGGCAAAATTACCGCCTGCCCCCACGCCTTGAATAGCCCGAGAGAAGGTCAGCTGGGCCATGCTGTGAGACATCCCTGCACAAACAGAGCTGATCAAAAAGATGACGATGGATATAATATACAGTCTTTTGCTGTTAAACAGGTCACAGAGTTTACCAAAAATGGGAAGGGCCACGGCACGGGAAAGGAGATACACCGAAAACACCCAGCTGTAAAGCTGTATTCCGCCCAGATCTGAAACAATGGTTGGCATCGCCGCCCCCATTATCAACGTATCAAGAGCGCCGAGAAAAAGCGCAAGCAGCGCGGATAAAATCACATAAATTCGTTTTTTCCCGCTAATAAGAATCTTTCTTGCTCCATTTCGTTCGCTTCCCGACGGAATTTTATCTGGTGAAAATCAATGACGGTTCACCAACGCTACTGACACTAACACACCAAGATCCCACTTTCAATCCATATCCTTATTATGGTATCTGTTTTTATAGATAACATCATGATACGATTTTATGAACCTCTTTAAGACGGAATTTCGGAATCTTATCGTTTGTTTTTATAACTTATGCTTTTTTTAAAAAAAGGATGGACATTGCAACAAATTTTTATTAAAATCGATATTTAGCTTGGCCTATCCAGAAAAATCATGAAAACGAATTCATATAACAACAACTTAATCGACAGACGGCCTGAATCCAGAACCATACTGGATCGGTATTATAGCGTTGAATTTCGACTGCAAGATACCGGAAATGTCTATCAGTTTAAGTTGCGGGACATGTCATCGAAAGGGTTGGGCATTCTGGTGAACAAAGATTCTGCAGTATTGAAGCATTTAAAGGTAGAAGATACTGTGGATATGAAATATATTCCTCCAGAATCCGCAGGGTCGTCTGAATCCTTAAAAACACAAATCGCACATATTACCCAAAAAGATGAAGATCCGTTCAAGGGTCATTTTCTCATCGGTCTTATAATCACGGAAAGAGAGAATCTTGATCCCTTGCCCTCAACTCCAACTTAACAATATTATTCGGTTTTTTAAAAAATTTTTCGCCATGCGGGTTAAGAATCAACCGGTTTGCTGTTCTGCGAAGATTCATCCCCTTCCCCATGTTTGAATAAGCGGCCGATATAACCAAAAATCTTTTTGATACCCCCCCAAATCTTCGGCAGCAGCCAAATCATCAACCCGATAAAAACGATCATTAAAACCAAGAAAAGCCACGGATAATAAAGGGCGGCCCAGAGACCCCCAATCACAGCGATATCTTCTGCAATGGAAGCGGTCCAGTTGGTGAACGGTTCAGGTGATGTATTGATGATAACCCTTGATCCCGACTTAAAGGCATGGGCACCGGCGGCCAACCCACCTCCGAGAATAGCGGCTGTCAGGGCAACG
>Ga0224502_10000085_pt1 | contig 25745 bp, 21 predicted proteins | sample SF_Oct11_sed_USG_5_FD_169104 | JGI IMG/M metagenome (GOLD analysis project Ga0224502, IMG submission 169104) | Sediment microbial communities from San Francisco Bay, California, United States - SF_Oct11_sed_USGS_13 | ecosystem: Environmental > Aquatic > Marine > Sediment | place: USA... | reverse complement strand
GTTTTGCTTGCTACTCTGTGTTTTGTAACATTTCGTCGGAGGTGTCGTAGTTAGAGATTATTTGACCCTAAGGTTCGATTGGAAAGCCCGGGAGAGCGGGCCATGATTCCCCGGGTTTTCTTTTTTAACGGGCTATTCACAGAATAAATGGCACCGTGGGAAAGGAACTTGAATCAGGTTTCCACTGTCTTATCTAGAAAAAGTCCCTTGATCTTCAAGAGTTGGGCACCTTTCTTGCTATTGTAATTTTTGACATTTTTTGCTAGTTGTGGGAAAAGGTAGTAGGAAAAACTGCCAGTAATTACCTGAACATGCTAAACGACCTCCCCAAGACAGAGCTATAGGTTGGGGTTCTGTCCCGGGGGTAAGGGTGAAGTATTGGCTCGAGCATTTTCAATAATGTTTTCCTTTAAGCACCGCTGGATCGCCGACATTTTGGTGCTTAGCCTGATAGTTTATTTCGGGGTAGATGCTTTCATCACGGTACTTAATAGCAGGCTGGCCCCGACTCCGGCGATGCAGGAAGAAGCAGTTAAGCTCAGCAAGAAGCCAGCAGCCGATGCCAGACCCCTCGAAGACTACGCAATCATTACCGAGCGCAACCTATTTGGCGGGACTTCGCAAGGTTTAGCAGAGGCTTCCCCAGAAGAAATTGTCCTGGACGATATGCCCGTGGCTGTAAAAAGCCTCGGATTGAAGTTGGTTGGCACAGTGGTGGCCAGCAAGCCAGAAGAGAGTTCTGCCATAATCGAAGACCAAAGCACCCGTAAACAGGAAGTCTACCAAGAGGGGGATCGAGTAAAACAGGCGCTCATAAAGAGGATACTGAGGCATAACGTTGTTATCAATACCGGCAGACAAGATGAAGTGCTTACCATGGTACCCGACGAGAGTGCGGGAAAAACCCCGGCTCCAGAGCGGGCATCTCGAACCCGGCCGAGGCCAGCCGCCGGAAGTTCCATCCGTTTAGACCGTGAGGAACTAGAATCCCAGATGGCCAACCTGAATGAGTTGATGCAGCAGGTGCGCATTCGTCCTTTCATGGAGGGGAAGCGGCCGGCCGGTTTTCTGGTGAGTAACATCAAGCCTGGTAGCCTCTTTTCCAAAATGGGATTGCGTAATGGCGATGTCATTCAAGGGGTTAACGGTGAGAACATTACAACTCCGGATCAGGCAGTCGAACTCTATGAGAGTCTCATGGAAGGAGGCGAGATCGCCCTGGAAATCAAACGGGGGCGGCGCAAGCAGAATTTGAGTTACGAAATCGAGTAGTAGCCTTAAAGCTCAAAGCCGGAGGAAAGAAAACGAGTAACAAATCCTAAATGATAAATGAGAAATGAGCCAAATGATCATGGCCAGAAAAACCTTACATAAATCCATGTGGTTATTAACTCTTGTGATGCTTCTCGGCCTCACGGCCATGGGGCATGCTCAGACCGAGAGTCGGACTGGCCCCAAGGGACAGGCAAAAAAGACTATCAGTATGGATTTTGACCAGGTCGATATCAAGGTGTTCATTAAGTTTATCAGTGAGCTGACCGGCAAGAATTTTGTAGTGGACGATAAGGTCCGAGGTAAAGTGACGGTTCTCTCTCCGAGCAAAATCTCCGTGGACGAGGCATACATGGTGTTTGAGTCGGTACTGGAGGTACACGGCTTTACTACCGTGCCTGCTGGCAAGGTGATCAAGGTAGTGCCCTCGGTAGAGGCCAGACAAAAGAGTGTGGAACTCCGCAAAGCGCCAGGCTTTGTGCCTCGCCCCGACGATCGGATAATCACCCAGATCATGCCGCTGCACTATGCAAACGCCCAGGAGGTAAGGAAGCTGTTGGCGCCAATGGTTTCCAAACAGGGAGTGGTAATCGCCTACGATCCCACGGATACGCTGATCATCACCGATTTTCAATCAAATATTCAGAGGTTGCTCAGCATCGTTGAGGAGATTGACGTGGAATTCCAGGAGGCGACTATTAGCGTGCTATCTCTGGAATATGCCAGCGCCGAGAAACTGGCCGAAACGATCTCCAGGCTGCTGGAGTCCAAACTGAAACAGGTCAAGGGGAGAGGGGCCGGACCTCCTCTCAGAATCCTCTCTTATGGGCGGATCAATATGCTCATCGTCCTGGCCGACCGCCAGAACACGCAGATGGTCAAGACCTTGATCAAAACCTTGGATCAACCCACTCCCAAGGGGGCCGGAAACATCCAGGTTGTCTACCTGGCAAACGCTCAGGCGGAAGAATTGGCCAAGGTGCTCACCGGGTTGCCCGCCAAGGCGGACCCCAAAGGGAAGCAGCCTGTTCTTTCAACCGAAGTGAAGATAGTCGCAGACAAGGCCACCAATAGTCTGGTGATCACAGCCAAACCAGAAGAATTTCAGGTGCTGGAGCCCATTATTCTCAAGCTGGACATCCCCAGGAAGCAGGTTTACGTTGAGGCGCTCATCATGGAGGTTAGGGCCACCCTAACAATGTCGCTAGGGATCGACTGGACCTTGGCCGACGAAACGGGTTTGCCTCTTGGTGCCGATGATGGGGTGGTTTTTGGAGGATCCAGAACTAGTGGCACGTCTGTTGTGGATCAAGCCGGGAGGCTGGCCATTCCAAGTGGTCTCACTGCGGGAGTGGTGTCATTTCCCGCTACCATAGGGGGTATCACTTTTAGCAATTTGGCGGCCCTCATAACTGCTGCCCAGACGGACAACAACTTCAATATTATTTCCACCCCCCAGCTTATGACTTTGGACAATGAAGAGGCCAGCGTTGTGGTGGCGGAAAATATCCCCTTTTCCACCAGGGTGGATGAAGGGACGGCTACAACCGACCGGGCCATTCAGAGTCTCGAATACAGGGATGTGGGTGTTACCCTCAAGGTCACGCCGCAGATTAATGAGAGACGTTTTGTCAAGCTCAAAATCTTCGAAGAGATCAGTCGTGTCGTCAGCGAGACAACGCAAGTGAGTCCCAGTCAAGTTGTGCTCGCACCAACCACCACCAAACGAACTGCCGAGACCAACGTGCAAGTGCGAGACGGACAGACGGTGGTGATCGCCGGACTGGTGGGCGACAACGTAGATGTCTCGTCTACAAAAGTGCCATGCCTTGGTGATATTCCTATAGTGGGCTGGCTGTTCAAGTCTGAGACTCGGAACACTACTCGAACCAATCTGCTCATCTTTCTGACCCCTTACATTGTGGCCACCCCTGAGGAGGCAGAAGAGATTTACCGGCAGAAGTCCAGTTACATGGATGAGCTTACAAGGGGCGCAACGGAGCAGGATGTGCAACCAGAGGAGCCTTCACCAGCACGCGGCCCTGCGACCCCTTCGACCACTTCGACAGGCTCAGGGCAGGCAGGCTCAGGGCAAGCAGGCTCGGGAGAGGCGGAAGGTAGCCAGAAAAAAAAGTAAGCACTAAGAACTAGGGAGTAAGTAGCAAGAAGTAAGAGGTCAGCAGTAAATAGGCAAGAAGTTGGAGGTTAGAGGAGCGCTCAGGTCACTTTTGCTGCCCTTCGCTTTAGGTTGGAGGCAAAAGATATTTTGCCCATATGAATTCTTACCTCAAACCTCGAGTGAACCAGGCGCTATGCTCTATGAGTAATGAATTATGAATGTATTACCCAGAATAGGCGATGTGCTCGTTGAACAGGGCTGGCTCAGTCCTGAGGCCTTAGAGGAAGGGTTAGAAGCTCAGGCGGAAAACGGCGAAAGACTAGGGCAGGTTCTTGTTCAGCAAAAAAAGATTACCGAGCAAGAGCTCCTGAATGCTCTCGCCCTCCAATTGGACTTGGAGGTGATGGAGAGTATTGATGATAAGGAACTCCGTTTTGATCTGGTGGAACAACTGCCAATACAGTACCTGAAAAAGCACAAAATTTTTCCTTTCCAGTCCGAGGATGGCACTTTACGGATTGCGGTGAATGATCCCCTGGACCTCGAGGTTCTGGACGATCTCCGCATCCTCTTCGGCCAAAACGAGATCAGACCGGTGCTGGTGCCAGCTCGGGAGATCCTCTCGGCCATCAATCGTACCTACGGTCAAGCCAATGACACTGCCGAGCAGCTCATGCAGGACCTGGGTGAGGAAGCAGACAGCCAACATTTGTTCACCGAGTTGGAAGTGGGCGAGGATTTGCTGGACGAGACCAGTGAGGCACCCATTATCAAACTGGTGAACCACATTTTCTCCCAGGCGGTTAAAAGCCAGGCCAGCGACATCCACATCGAACCATACCAGAAACACCTCCAAGTGCGCTTCCGTCTGGACGGGGTTCTACACAATGTGCTTAGCCCGCCCCGAAGGTTACATGCGGCGATAGTCTCGCGCATAAAGGTAATGGCCCGGCTGGACATTGCCGAGAAACGGCTACCCCAAGACGGCCGCACGGAGGTTAAGATCGGCGAGCGTTTGGTGGACGTAAGGGTTTCTTGTCTGCCCACTGCTTTTGGCGAGCGAGTTGTGCTCAGGCTGCTGGAAAAAAGCGGCAAACTTCTCAGCATGGAAGAGATCGGTCTCACAGCCGCGGCCCTGGCGGAGATGAAAAGGCTGCTTCATCTTTCTCATGGAATCATCCTGGTGACTGGACCTACGGGAAGCGGTAAGACCACAACCCTGTATGCAGCTCTTAGCTCTATAAACTCTCCGGACAAAAACATTCTAACCATTGAGGATCCAATCGAATACCAGCTGGACGGCATCGGTCAGATGCAGGTGAACCCCAAGATCAATCTTACCTTTGCCAGCGGACTGCGCTCCATGGTTCGCCAGGATCCAGACGTAATCCTGGTTGGTGAGATCCGAGATCGGGAGACTGCCGACATCGCCATTCATGCAGCACTAACAGGACACCTGGTATTCTCAACTCTGCACACCAACGATTCGGCAAGCGCCGTTACCAGGCTCACTGACATGGGGATCGAACCCTTTTTGGTTTCCACAGCGGTGCAGGCGATTATTGCCCAACGGTTAGTGCGCCTTCTCTGCCCGCATTGCAAAGAAGCGTATGAACCGGAAGAGGCTCAATGGGCTGAATTGCGCTCGAGTAGGGAGGTGGCGGGGCCGATTTTTCGGGCAGATGGATGCGAAAAATGTCTGGAAACAGGCTACCGAGGAAGAACCGGGATCTATGAATTTTTGCTGTTGAGCGAAGCAATAAAGGGACTGGTTCTCAAGACATCAGATGCTAACCAGATCAACAAGGTTGCCAGGGCCGAAGGAATGGCGAACCTGCGTGAAGACGGAATCAACAAGGTAACGGAGGGAAGGACCACAATTAGTGAAGTACTGAGGGTGACGCAGATCTAGTTAACGCATAGCGCATAGTGCATAGCGCAAAGCGTTATTTGATTACAAGATTTTTGCGCTATGCTGTCATTCATGGTCACTTGGCCACTGAGCGTGGCCGTCATTACGCTTCGCTGTCACTAATAGTCATTGCTCAAAACGTGCTAATGACGGGCGCAAGCCCAAATGACTCAATGACGGCGAAGCCAAATGACAATAAAGCTGAAAAATAAAATGACTTGGCGTACTGGGCGATCGATTTTGGGATAGGAATAATAAAGTGCCGGTCTTTGAGTATGTAGCCATAGATAGCGCTGGGAAGAGCCGCAAGGGAATTATTGATGCGGACAGCTCACGAACGGCCCGACAAAAGCTGCGGGCGGACGGCATCTATCCCTCACATCTGGAAGAAACTCAGGCGGGCGAGACCAGCGACACACCTAGTCGGTTCCAGTTCCAGTTCACACTGCAGCGGGTGCGGAGAACTGAGCTGGTTAACACCACGCGGCAATTGGCTACCCTCTTGTCGGCGGGATTACCTCTTGTCTCTGCCCTCAGCGGGGTGCTCGAGCAGGTGAGGCGAGCACCCTTGCGCAGGGTGCTTTCCCAGGTACGGGAGCGGGTCAAAGAAGGGATGAGTTTGGCAGCTGCCTTCCGGGAACACCCGAAGGTGTTTCCCTCAGTCTACACTGCCATGATCCACGCCGGGGAAACTTCAGGTACTCTGGAGTTGGTGGTGGAGAGACTGGCTGATTTCGGAGAGCAGCAGTTGGCCTTGCAGAGACAGGTCCGCTCGAGCTTGGCCTATCCCATCTTGATGCTCACTGTTGGCTTGGGCGTGGTAGTGTTTCTGCTGGCCTACGTGATTCCCAAGGTCACCCAGATCTTCGTGGACATGAAGCAAGATCTACCCCTGCCCACCACCGTGTTGATTGGAGTGAGCGAGCTTTTTCATAAGTACTGGCCGGCACTGGTACTTGTCCTCATCATTGCCTTTTTGGCAGGTCGTTATTATGTCAAGACTGATGCAGGGCGTCGTCGTTACCATCGGCTCTTGCTACGCTTGCCAATTGTGGGCCCCATTGTGGAAAAAGTGGCGATGGCGCGGATTACCAGGACCCTCGGAACTTTGCTCAATAATGGCGTGCCCCTGCTCAGCGCCATGGAAATAGTGCGCAATCTGGTAAACAATGTGATTCTGCGGCAAGCCATAGAGGAGGCGCGCCAGGAAATAAGCGAAGGGGCCAGCATAACGGCACCTTTGGCCCGCGGTGGAATTTTCCCGCCGGTGGTCATTCAGATGATTTCGGTGGGGGAGCAGAGTGGTAATCTGGAAGGAATGTTGTTTAAGGTCGCCGATACTTTTGACAGTGAGGTGGAAAGTAGCGTAACCACTTTGACTTCACTTCTGGGACCGGTGATGATCCTGGTTCTTGCATTTTTTGTGGGCTATGTGGTTCTGGCTGTGCTCCTGCCCATTTTTGAGATGAGCCACCTTGTGGGATAACGGGTTCTGAGTCACAGAGAGCGTAAAGCGGCAAGTGAGAAAACAAATTCGAAATCCGAAGCACGAAGCACGAAACAAATTCAAAATCCGAATTTACCAATGTTCGAAACAGTAGGTTTAGTATCCAGTCTAAGTTTTGGTCATTTGGATTTTGAGAATTTGAAAATTGTTTCGGATTTAGATATTCGAATTTCGGATTTTATAATGTCAATTCAGAACTGGTTAACTAAAGATTGGGCTTCACTTGAGTAGAAGCTCGGAAGTATGGGGGATACCGTGTACCGGGATCGCTTCGGTCTGAAATGCAAGCCATTTGGGAATACCCCTGACCCACTGTTTTTCTATTTTTCAGCTGACCACCGGCAGGGTTTAGTTACGTTGAGCCAGGGTATTCATGACCGGTGCGGCCTTATGCTGTTGCTTGGTGAGGTCGGTACCGGAAAAACAAACATTTGCTACCACCTCCATAACCACGAAGGCTACCCATCAGCGTATCTCAATTACCCGTTTCTCACTGAAGGCGAATTCTTGGAATCGGTCAATAAAGAACTGGGTATTCCCGTTGGAGATGGATCAAGAAGGCGTAATCGAACGGAGCTTCAAGATTACCTCTTGCGGCAACAAAACAAAGGAAAACCAGTAGTCGTTATTGTGGATGAGGCTCATCGCCTTGGTATCCCCATTTTAGATGAGATTCTCATCCTGTCCAATTTGCAGGTTGCCGACGGCCACCTGCTGCAAATAATTTTAGCTGGACAGCCTCTCATTTTGGACACACTCAAGCAGCCACGGCTGCAGTCCTTAAACCAGAGAATAGGTCTTCGATATCACTTAGACAGGATGGATCGTGCCAATACCATCGACTATGTCTGCCATCGCTTGGCAAAAGCCGGCTGCACGAACCAGTCTCTCTTTTCCCCTGGAGCTTTGGACACCATATGGAAAAAGTCGCATGGCACACCAAGACTCATAAATCAGCTCTCCGAACGTGCTCTAAACGAAGCATACCGGAGAGGCAAAAAAGGGGTGGGAAGACGACAAGTGAGGCGTGTGGCTGACGCCCCCCTTTACCAGCCGTTATTTGCCGCCAGACCCAAGCACTGGTCAATGAGGACTGCCTTCGCAGGTACGGTAATGGCCTTGTTTGTTGGGGTCTCTTTTGGTCTCTGGTATTTTGGTTTGGGTAGCAAATACCTGCCGATAATGACTGGAAAACTGAACAAGGTGACAGCGGAGCGGCGCACCCTCATAAAGAAACCGATCGTAGTACCGCAACTTGCGGAAAACCGGGAATATGAGCCAGGAGATGGGGTGGTAGTTGAGCAAGAGGGCACATTGCCAGTTGTCGCATATGGTGAGGCGCCGTTGCAACCAGACTCGCAGGCTACCGAACTAGACCCTATGGCTAAACCTCTGTCGGTTGCAGATGATCTGCCGGATTTCGACTTGGGTGCAATCGCTTGGGACGAAAACAGTGACCGCAGTATAGCCGTGCTTAATGACAGGATTGTTCATGAAGGGGATTTCATCGGGGATGTAAGGGTCTTGCAGATCAAGCCCAATCATGTTGTTCTCCTACGCGGAAATGAGCACATAATCAAAAAGATCCATGTCGAGGAAAGAGAGTATACACCAGAAACCAGCGATGTGAGCACAATTGCTGAAAAGGAGCAAGCTGGCGTTCGTGACCCAGAGTACAATGACCAGGCTGAACAAACGTTTTCTTTTGCGCATTATAAACCGATTATCTATTTTGATTACCGGACGTCAAACATTGCTACTGAAGCATATGAAGAACTTGACAGGCTTGCCACCATCGCCGCGCTCAGTCCGGACTATGAAATTGTTATCCGCGGATACACAGACAATGTGGGTTCAACCAAGTACAACAAGAGCCTATCTAAAACGCGGACACAAATCGTTCGAAACTACCTTGTTGGTAAAGGGATTGATCCTGAAAAAATAAAGACCATTGGCATGGGAGAGAAAAATCCTCTGCTGCCAAATACTACTCCGGAAGGGCGAGCTGTAAATCGGAGGGTTGAAATAGAGTTGGTGCCTGTTGGTGACAGTTGAGATTCACACCTCGGAGGCGTAAGGATGGGAATGCATCTTGGTGAACCTGCTCGTGGGAGCCAGACACACTCCGCGACTCATGAACCTTTTTCGGTTGACACATACTCTGTTGGAAGCCTCATGTCCCGTGTTTACCCAAGAGTTCTCGGTTCCACATCTGGCTTCACCCTGATAGAGATCATGGTAGTCATAATAATTCTCGGCATTCTTGTGGGGCTCATTGTGCCTCGAATCATGGAGAAGCCAGAGAGAGCAAGGCGGGTCAAAGCTCAATTACAGATAGAAAGCATTTCTGCGGCACTAAAAGAGTACAAATTGGACAACGGCGACTATCCCACCACGGAGCAGGGGTTGCAGGCTCTGGTGGAAAAGCCCGCAATTGGCAAGATTCCAAAAAAGTATCCGGAAAAGGGCTACCTCCCCAAGATTCCCAAAGACCCTTGGGAAAACGAGTACATCTATATCAGTCCAGGGGAGCACGGCGATTTTGATCTTATCTCCTACGGCGCTGATGGCGAGGAAGGCGGCGAAGGCAAAAATGTCGACGTGCAGAGTTGGGAGATCGGATGAACCGTCCGGTTTTACTCTGGTGGAACTGGCCGTTGTTCTGGTGATCCTGGCGGTAATTCTCGGACTGGTGCTCCCGGAGGCCTCATCTTTTTTCTTTCGCAGCGATCTGAAATCGAGTTCCCGGCGGTTGGCAGGGGCGGTGGCCTACGCCAGAAGTCAGGCGATGTTGGAAGGGAGGCTCTGGGAGCTTACCTTAGACCTGGATACAGATAGTTTTTGGGCTGCGGCGGTTGCAGAAGGAGACTCACCGGATTCAGACACCGTCAAGAAGCGAACTCTTGCGGGAGAGGTTCGCTTCGTGGATGTCAAGAAGTTGCCCGACGAAAATAAAAGTGCTGGACGTGTTGCTCTTCATTTTCATCCCAAAGGTCTCGCAGAACCCGCAGTGATTCACCTGGCCGGTCCCGGCAATCAAATCCGAACTCTAGTTGTCAAACCATTCAATGGCCGTTTGGTAGTCCGGGAAGGATATCTGGAGTAGACGCATGGCGCAGGGCTCAGGGTGCAAGGCACACGGCAGAGAAGATGTTGGAGGTTAGAGGTTTGAGGTTAGAGGCAAAAAGACAATCAAGGCAGGTATATACTGCCTCCAACCTCAAGCGAGGCCAGACTGGCCGAGCGCTCCTCCAACCTGATCCTGAACCAGTGCCATGCGGATTAGGCTCGCGCGCTGGTTTCACTTTAATAGAGGTGCTGGTGGCGGTAGCCATTCTGGCTATCGCCATGGTGGCTATTCTAAAGGCCAATGTGCAGAACCTAGATGCACTGACCAAAAGCAGAGAAACGACCACGGCCTCTCTGCTGGCGGCAAGCAAGCTGGCGGAAATTGAAGCGGCGGGAGTTGCCAGCTGGGGTGAATCGCAGGGGGACTTTGGTGAAGATTATCCAGAGTTCACCTGGCAAGTGGAGACTACAAGCACTGAGGTGGAAGGGTTAGAGCGAATCGCAGTAATTGTCCAGCGGAGCGGAGGAGTTGCCGGGAGAGAGGTAAGAATTGAGGAGCTCATGCTAGTTGAATAGTAGTCAGACGACAGACGACAGAGGACAGTAGAAAAGTTGGAGGTTGGAGGTTTGAGGTTAGAGGCGATAAAACTGTCAAGGCAGATCTATACTGCCTCCAACCTCAAGCGAGGCCAGATGGGCCGAGCGCTCCTCCAACCTGATGCTGAGCGAGCACCATGCGGATTACCCTGGCGTTCCGGCTTTACTCTCCTAGAAATCCTTATTGCCATTGCCATTCTTGCGCTTGTAGTGAGCAGCCTGTACGGAGCCTACAGCGGGACTATGGAAACCACGGAGATGGTGGAAAGCGCCAGGGATGTAGACCAGACAGCGCGACTGGCTCTGATGCAAATGGTTGATGATTTTAGCTCTCTCTATTACAAAAAGGCAGAAGGAGAAAATGAGAATTCGCCCTTTCGTTTTCAGGGTGGCAAGGAAGCCGAAGGTGAGGGGGGAACAGTTGTCGAGTTCGCCTCAACCTCCCATTTGGGTTTTGATGGTAGCTTTCCGAACTTGCGAATCAACAGGGTGAGCTATGTGTTAGAGAAACAGGCGGATGACCAGAAATATTATAGACTTGTCCGCATGGAACTACCTTTTGCCGACCTATCTGGAGAGCGAGAAGAGACTGCGGTGGAGCTTGCAGACACCGTGGAGTCGTTGACCTTGACCTATTTGAATGAGGATGGTGAGACATTATCTCAATGGGACAGCAAGGCAGAAGAGACCGCAGGGATTCTACCCCGGCTGGTCCACATTCGGTTACAGTTGGCAGGAGAGAAATCGAGGGTTTTTGCCACCACAGTGGCGATACAGTCCCAAGAGGAAGAGGGCGGGAGGAAGTAGGCATAGGGTATATTTCGGATTTCGGATTTCGGATTGCGGATTTGGGAAGGCATAGAGCATAGAGTGAGTAGTCAGTAGCCAGAATCCAGGAGGCAGGGGACGCAGAGATACGGCGACACGGAGAGACGGAGAAAAGACAAAACGGCATTTGCGACAAGCGGGTCCTTAGTTTCGATTCGCTGTCAGTTGTTGTCACTAAGTTGTTGCGATGAGTGACTATGAATGACGCCGAAGGAAAATGACTATCAATGACCATAAATGACGGGCGTTAGCCCAAACTAGGGACCCACTTGTGGGACTGAGCGGAGCGGAGCGAGCGCGAAGAAATGACCTGATGACGACGAAGCCATATGACCAAAAGCTATGCTGCATGAAGAGTCAATGAAAAGCAAAGAAGTTCAAATGAAAAATATGAATGCAGCCTTAGGGCGATCCGGCGCTGCTCTCATCCTGGCCCTTCTTATGATCACCATTCTCGTGGTGTTCGTACTGGAAACCATGCGAGCCATGCAGGTGGAAGGGGCGGGGGCTCGCTATTTTCAGGATGGCATCCGGGCCGAGGCTTTGGTCAAATCCGGCGTCAATATAGCAATATCCTTGCTAAAAAGTGACCTGGCTGAGAATGAGGTGGATCACATAGGAGAACCCTGGGCCCTGTTACCAAAGCCTGATGCTTTACCTGTGGACCTTTCCGAAGCCGGGACCTTGGAGGGAAGGGTAGAGGACGAGATGGGGAAGATTCCCATTAACTATCTGGTGGGTGAAGATGGGAAGGTACGGGAAGTCTACCAGCAGGTTTTGACTCGCTTGCTTACCAATGCTCCCTTTCAGATGGAGGAAGAGGAAGCACAGGGTTTGGTTATGGCCATCAGAGACTGGCTTGATAAAGACGATGAGCCCACGGGAGAGTTCGGCGGGGAGACAGATTACTATCAAAGTCTGGAGCAAGCCTATGAATGCAAAAACGGTCCTCTTACCTCGCTGGCTGAGCTTCGGCTCATTCGCGGCGTGAGCGAATCGCTCTATTTCGGTAAAGATGAGAATCCCGGTCTCAAGGACCTGCTCACCGTGTATAGTGATGGCAAAATAAACGTAAACACCGCTGGGCCCTTGGTTCTCCAAGCGCTGGTGAGTCCAACTGTTTCCCAAGACACGGCGGAGGGTTGGGCGGAGAGTGTCGTCGCTTATCGGCAGGAGCCGATGCACTGGGACTTCCTCAGCGAGTCGGATTGGTATCGAAACCGGATGGCAGGCTACAATGACATTAGCCTTCCAGTTGAGCTCATTACCACCCAAAGCATGCATTTCACCGTGCAGATGACAGGTAAGGTGGGGGTGGGGAGGAAATCGATATTCGCATACCTCGAACGGCGAAAGTCTGAGAAGGAAGAGCAGAATCTAGTAGATGTCTCTGTGCGCTACAAGGAAGTATACTAATTGAAAATAGGATAATCGTTTAACGCAGAGGACCTATAGCATCAACGGTACACGGCACAAGTTGGGTGTTGGAGGTTAGAGGTTTGCGGTTCATGAAACCGTCCTGGGGTGGTCCAATTCTTGCTGTAGTCTAGCTCGTATATTTCATGAATTGCCTGCTGCGACCTTGGATATGGCCGTCCTTCCGGGCGTCCTCGGGTGTCGGACCCTGCGACGTACTGTTAAAGTACGCCTCGGGTCCAACCCCCTGTGGTTGCCCGGTTGCACAGCCATCTTCTCGGTCTCGCGACGACAATTCATGAAACATACGAGCCAAGTGGAGTGATTTTATCCATGCCAGAGAAGATTCTAGGAATCGATATCGCCGGCAGCGGTATCAAAGTGGTCCAGGTAACCCGTGGCTTCAGAACAAGTCAGGTGTCAGGGTATGCTAGGGCCAGCTTACCTGCAGATGCAGATCCCTCGCAAGTGGCCAGTTCACTAGCGGATCTCATTGCCGAAGAGAATCTTGAAAGCGACCGCTATATGGTGGCACTGGGCACCCACGAGGCGTTTTTGCGGCGGCTTCGTTTCCCCTTTTCCAATCAACGCAAGATTTCCCAAGTAATTAAATTCGAAATGGAGCCTGACCTGCCTTTGGCTCTTGATAAGGTTCAGGTGGATTTTGTCACCACGGAATCCAGGCAAGCCGGCTCCCACGGTGTACTGGCAGCAGCACTTCCCAGAATTGTTTTGGAGCCTTTACTCGCCGCGCTCAAGGAAGTCAACATCGAGCCTGAGGTGGTTGACCTGGACGGAAGCGGTTTGACTTTTATTGCTCGCGAACTCAAAGCTCACCTCCCAGAGCGGGCAGTGATTCTGGATATCGGTCATCACAGAACCAATCTGCTGTACCAACACCGGGGTGTGGACACTTATCTGCGCTCACTTATGACCGGTTGTGGTCATTTCTCCAAAAAGATTGCTGAAGTCCTGGGGATTTCAGTGGATGAGGGTATGGAGCGCCTCTTTGCCATTGGGATTGATCAGGAGGCAACATCGCCCGAGCACCTTGCCATTCGTGAAGCTATGACGGAAGAGGTTGAGTCACTGGCCCGTGAAATAGAATTCTCATTGACGGCAGCCCAGGTGCAGGAACGAGAGTTGTGGCCGGAACTGGTGATTTTGAGCGGCGGCGGCTCTCTCATAGAAGGCTTGGCGGCAGCTTTGGAAAAGGCTCTCGGGGTGGATGTACGCTGCCTCAGTGACCTGGAGGAGTTGGCTTTACTCGGCCAATTTGGCGACCAATTCACGGCTGCACCATTATTTTCGGTGGCAGCTGGCTTGGCGCTTAAAGGTACAAGTCGAAGGGCAGGGTTCAACTTTCAAGCTGAAGAGGTGGGTAGCCAGAACCCGTTGGTCAAGTGGAGACAGCAGTTGAGTTACGCTTTAGTGGCCTGCGCACTGCTGGCTTTTGCCTGGCTTGGCTCGGTGGGGGTGGATATTTATACCAAGACGCGAAGGCTAACCAATCTCAACCAGAGTGTTGAGGAAGTGTTTCGCCGTACTGTCCCCGAATTCAAGGGATCTGTTCAGTCGTCGCAATACGCCAGTATTGTCAAAACCAAGGTCAATGAATTGGGTCAGTCGGTAGCTCTTTTTGGTGAGGAAGGCGGCTATCATTCGGCCGTGGAGTTACTGCGTGTTATCAGTAACGCAATCCCGGCGGACCTTAATGTGACCATAAGCCTTCTGACAGTAGACAATCAGCGTGTCCGGTTGAGTGGGCAAGCAGATGGTTTCAACACCGTTGATGGAGTGAAAAACCGGCTCACAGCTTTGGACAATTTTGACAAGGTGACTATCACTGGTGCGAAAGCGGCCAAAGATGGTGAGGGGGTGCAGTTCGGCTTGGAACTGAACCGCCCTCAGCTCACCGGGGAAGGTTCATGATAAGGCTCAATCAAAGACAACTGATCTGGATTGCGGCTACCGTGGTGGCAATCCTTGCGGTGAGCCAGTGGCTGATACGCCCCATTTTCAGACGAAGAGCGAAGTTAGTGACAAACATCCACCGGAGCGAAGAGCGTCTACAGGAACTAGTTCGTCTGGAGCAGCTGTACCGGAAAATGCAGGTAGAAAATGTTCGAGTTGAGAAGGACTTGCGCAATCGTAGGCAGGATTTTACCTTATTTGCATTTCTGGAAGGGCTGGCCGGCCGCGATGGGATAAAAGGGCAGATCGAATTCATGCGGCCTTCTGTCAAATCACTCGGTGACATGCACCAGGAAGAACAGGTTGAAATGCGGCTAAAGGGGGTGTCACTGGACCGACTGATACCCTACCTCTACCATATTGAGGCGGCACCAGAACAAGTGCGCATCAGGAGACTTACTATCCGGCCACAACAGCGAGATAAGTCTCAGCTGGAAGTGGACCTGGTGGTGGTAACTCGTAAATTGCGCCAAGCACCCCGGGCGATGGGCAGCAAGGAGACGTAGGGCAGGAGGCAGGGGGCAGCGGGCAGAAGGCAGTGAGAGGTGAAGGGTAAATGGTAAACGGTGATGTCAGTTGTCCGTGGTCAGTGGTCCGTTGTAAATACAGAACCCGAAAACAACTGCTTCAACGGACAACGGACAACAAACAACGGACACCGCCAAAGGAGAGCAGGCAGCAGGTACATTGCGGATTGCGGATTGTAGATTTTAGGAACTAGGCACTAGCAATATTGGTAATGAGTGTATGGGCGGGAATTACCCCGCCCGTTGAGGTTTATAGGTCAGTTCTTGAGCATGAAACGCACAGTGACAAAGAGAGCGTTGGGCTATTTTCTCTGGGGGCTTGTTTTTGCCGGGGTCCTCATAGTGTGGAAGTTTCCCTACCAGAGCTTGCAAGAAAGGTTGGTTGCGATTGCCAGTGCGCAGTTGGGTGTGAAGTTTGAGATCACCGATATGTCCCCTAGCTTCCCATTCGGATTGAAGCTGGCAAAATGTGCTGTGAGAACAATGGAACCGGAAAGCAAACCCTTCTTTGAAGCAAACCAGGTGCGTTTGCGCTTTAAGGTGCTGCCATTGCTCAGAGGAAGGCTTGCCTTCACCCTGCGCAGTCAGGCTTATGGAGGCACGCTGTCCGGGGACGTTCGCTTGACTCCATTTTATGATGTCCGAAACTACCAACTGAGAGTGCGGGGGCAAGAGATCCAGCTGGAAGGTCAATCTTCCGTCTCTACATTGCTTGGCCGACAAGTCTCAGGGAAGATTTCCGGAGACATCAACTTGGAAGGACCCCTTGGCGATCTTGTCAATGCTAGCGGCGGTGGAGAATTAAAGCTTGAAGAGGGAAGCTGTCCCATAGACTCAGCCTATTTGAGAACAAGAACCCTGGAGGGACTCGAGGTGTCTGCTACCATTGAACTCTCTGGTGGGAGTCTGGAGATTACCGAGTGCGAGTTTAAAGGGCAGGGATTCCAGGGAACTGTGAGTGGCAAAGTAATGCTTCAGCCCCGGTTGGCAGGAAGCACTCTGAACCTGGCGGGAGAGGGCCAGCTAGATGGTGACATGGTGAACCTTCCCGCAGATAAACGACGGGTGGCGGCAGCCTTTCTCAATCGGGGCAAGCCTCTACCTTTTAAGGTGCGAGGCACCGTGGCGGAACCAGAGTTTCGGCTTTTCTAATTAGTTTCCATCCGGAAACTCCTCCATGTCATTCTGAGCCCTTCGGCAGGCTCAGGATAAACTCCGCGAAGAATCTCTGCGGATCCAGTAACTATGAGATTCTTCGTCGTCCCGCCCCAGCGGGACTCCTCAGAATGACACCCATATACGCAGTTTCCGGATGGGCACTAATTATAGCTATCAGCTGTCAGCGCTCAGCTTTCAGCCAGCATAGAGCAGAGGGAAATACAGCTGGCAGGGAGCAGCCCCGTGACAAGCTCGGGACAGGCGGGCAGGAGGCAGTATCGTTATTAGTTATTCGTTATTCGGGAGATGAGTGACTATGAATGACGCCGAAGGCAAATGACTTGATGACGGCGCAGCCATATGACCTAATGGCTGACGAGCAATGACAAAATACATGCACGAACAAACAGCTGGCGTTTTTTATTGGTAACCGAACTCTTTAAGTGCCCGGGGATTTTTTCGCCACTTTTTCTGAATACGGACCCACAACTCCAGAAAAACCCTGGAGCCAAGCAACTTTTCCATGTCTAAGCGGGCTTGTTTGCCAATCTCCCGCAGCATGGACCCTCCCTTGCCAATAATAATACCTTTCTGGGAAGCTCTCTCAACGTGAATATCAGCCTGAATGCGGATGAGATTTTTTTTCTCATCTTCTTTAAAGGAGCCTATGGTTACTGCCACGGCATAGGGGATTTCCTCGGAGGTCAAGTTCATGATCTTTTCCCTAATTATCTCGGCGCAGAAAAACCGTTCGGGTAGATCCGTCAGTGTATCTTCCGGGTAGTAAGCAGGCCCCATAGGGAGGAGAGGGACAATCTGGGCTATCAGATCATTGATTCCTGTGCCATATAATGCAGAGATATGAGCCGAGCCTTTAAATTGATGCAAACCTTGAAAGCGCTCGACAATGCGTGATAGCGCTTCCTCTGAGACCAAATCTATCTTGTTTACCACCAAAAGAGTCTGAGTTTCCACGCTCTGGAGAGCCTCAAGCACGCGCTTGTTGTTTTGACTGTCTGGTGAGTGGGCCTCCACTAAAAAGAGAATCAAATCAACTGTTGCCAGTGTTGCCAGGGCGGTGCGTACCATGGCAAGGTTGAGATCACCCCTGGCCTGGTGAATTCCAGGGGTGTCCAAGAAAATCATCTGGAATCCAGGGTTGGTTTTCACTGCCAGAATACGATTGCGGGTTGTTTGGGGTTTGGGAGATATGATGGCGAGCTTCTCTCCTATGAGCTGATTCAGCAGGGTAGATTTGCCAACATTAGGCGCACCGATTATGGAAACGAAACCGGATTTGAAATCATTGCTCATTTATCATCTCACATCCCCCTCCCCCTAACCTCCTCCCGCCAGGGGAGGGGGGAATCATAGGGTGTCCAGAATAATCCCCTCCCCCTTGACGGGGGAGGGTTAGGGTGGGGGTGATAAGTTCATAAATTAATAATTATTTTTCAAATCAATACATCAACAATCGCTCAATTTAGGGATCATCATTCTACTCAAACGAATGGCAACATCAGTGAAATGTAGGGTGGGCACTGCCCACAGTCAAGCTTGCTTGCTGCCTACTGCTACCTGCCAGCTGTTCACTCAGTAGTGCCATTCTAGCAACATATAATCTATCGAGCAATGGTATCGTTTTTGCATTACATCGAGTGACCAATGAGCAGATGCTGCACGCTTCTTTTTGATCTGTGAAAAGAAAAAGACTTCTGTATTAAGCTCTGCCGGGTGACTCAGTTAGGAGAAGAGCTTTTCGGGAGAAGCTCGCTATCTTTCTAGATGGGGTCATAACATACTTGAATTATAGAAATTTGTCATCTGCGTAGCACCTCATGAGCCGTGGTATAAGGAGTACCTTTTCTTAAAAATAAGGGCTTCTCGTAATCTCCAATGGTAATCACTGATGAGAAAATTGGGATGGTGCGGACCACTTATCAGAATCCATTCAATATCGTGTGGAGTCGAAACTCGAGCGAGCGCTGTAACCATGCGGGACACAGCTACACAGGCAGTTCAGAAATGTCATATGCATCACAAAGCTCTAGCCAGGACATTTCATCACGCCCAGGCGTGACTCCGACCGCGGATATGATCATCCTTCCGGGCTGGGGGTTGCGATGACTAAAACTGTCGAACCGAAGGAGATACCTTACTTTATCAAGGTTGCTGGCTGTAACAACTGCAAAGTATTTAAGTCATACACTTCTTTGAGTGGGACTGCGTACGGTCAAAATCATGCTCTCCATGCCAAGTGTGTGCATATGGGTTGTGATCGTTACGGCCACAACATTTTGGCTCCATTTATCACCCCAATGGAATATCTGCGTATCGGTCTTAATACCGGACTGCGCAAACAGGCGGTTGCTAAAACCAAAAAGGTTATTGCCCGTTTCGGTGAGTTCTATGATCACCGAGGCAGGCTAAAACCCTGGGTGGTTAAAACCCTTTCCAAAAAGAAGGAAAACGCACAGTAATATGACTGGAATGTGCTTTGGAGGATGGTTGATTTTACTGGTTTGAGTCGTGGTCTAAATCTTGTGACATTTCTAAACAAGCGTGATACCATGCCCAACCACAGACAGGTAGCGGACTGGAGACAGGCTGGTAATGAATGAGCAGGAGACGCACCAGATCATCACCCGAGAGCTCATTAATACAGTCCGTGATCGTATGCAATATATTTATTTGGATATGCGACGTATAGTTCCCAATACTGGTGAGCACGACCTCATGATGGAATGCATCCGGGAAGCCATTACTCCCCACTTGCCGTTCACCACAGACAAATTGGAAGTGGTGGTAGATGAGGCGTACGCACTGTACTTGAATTTTATGGCGGTTGAGAAGTCCAATGAGACTTAAGGTTATGGCTTTCCTGGTACCTCACGACCCAAACCCTGGTGTTTTGGCAAAGGGCCTCGTTCGACCCAGCCCGGATATTTCACGAATTACCTGCTGCGGCCGCGGATATGAGCGTCCTTCCGAGCGTCCTCGGATGTCGGACCCTGCGACGTACTGTTCAAGTACGCCTCGGATCCAACCTCCTGCGGTTGCCCGGTGGCACACTCTTATCCACGGTCTCGGGACGGCCATTCATGAAACATCCGGGCTAAAGACGACTTGGCATTGGATTTGTAGAAACAGCACTGGAACAGCGGGTATTCTATGAAGACATTTTCGGCTGGACGTACCGATGTTGGTAGGAAGAGAGAAAATAACGAGGACTCCTTTCATACCGACGATCAGGTGAGTCTTTACATAGTTGCAGACGGTATGGGAGGACACCGGGCTGGCGAAGTTGCCAGTAGTACAGTAGTCAGTAGTGTCAAAGACTACATGGAGGCCTTTCATACCTCCCCCGTGGCCCAGGAGACAGACGAGAGCAATATGTCGCCAGCGGCCACAGCCGTTTGTCACAGCATAGAGCTGGCCAACCGCGTGGTGTATCAGCTTTCCCAGGATCAGGGATCATACAAAGGCATGGGTTCCACCGCGGCCGTTGCCTATCTGCACGGCGACACGCTGGTAACTGCCAATGTGGGCGACAGTCGCATTTATCTCGTTCGTGAAGACAGCATCGAACAGCTAACTCAGGATCATACTCTTTTTGCCGAGCACATCCGGAAAAATCCAAACTGGGACCCCAACAGCGCCTCAATTCCCATGAAGCATATCCTGGTAAGGGCAGTTGGCATACATGAGGCCGTGGAGGCAGATGTATATGAGATGCAACCCCTTCCAGGTGATTTGGTCATTCTGTGCAGTGACGGGCTCACTGATATGCTCTCTGATGACGAAATTCACCAGGCCGTGCTTGAAGGGGGGGAGTTGGAGGCAGTTTGTAGCCGATTGGTAGATATGGCCAATGAGAGAGGAGGCCTGGATAACGTTACTGCGGTTGTATTTTTTTTCCAGAAAGAAGAGAAAGGGCTTTTGCATAAACTGTTTGGATCCAAATAGTTCAGAAGCCAGTGGAGCAATTAAATCGCTGGCGGGGTGGGATGAATCATGGCTCAATTGACTCTACAGTTTAAGGACCTGGCCTTGAAGGAGTTTGAACTTACCGGGCAGAGCATAACAATGGGCAGGGAACCGGACAATGACATTGTTGTAGAGAATCTACTGGTCTCTGGCTACCATGCTCGTATCGATCCTGCAGGCAGAGAATACATCTTAACTGATCTGCAGAGCAAAAACGGTACCTTTGTAAATGGCGAGCGGGTGACAAGCACCAAGCTGAAAGACGGAGATCAGATTCTGGTAGGCAAACACACCATAGTCTTCACCCTGAGTCCAGAAGAGATTCAGGAGGATCAAAAACTAACAGAACCGACCATGTTTATTGAGGTGGCTCAGGGGGTCTCCGAAACAGAAGCCCAAGATCCAACACCTTCCGGTCTTGACAGCACTGCGATATCTGCTGAACGACCGGCAGTTCTATCCTTCCTGTCAGGTGGCGGCGATGAATATGAGATCAAAAAGAAGCTGGTGAAGCTGGGGAAGGGTGAGGAGGCTGATGTCCACATCGGAGGACTTTTTACCCCGAAGGTTGCGGCAACTATCAGTAGACGGCCAACGGGTTACCACCTGACCCCTACGGGACGGGCCAAGGTCAAGGTGAATGATGCTCAGGTCGGAAGCAGTCACCGGCTCAGAGAATTCGATACCATTGAAGTTGGACCTGTAAAGCTGCAATTTTACTATAAAGGATAACTAAGGGACTAAGCACTAAACACTAGAGACAAATTAGTTCAGACGACTAAGAGATAACAGATGCCCTTAAATGGTGATGTCAAAACCTTTCCCTTGGCGGCAATCGTTCAAATGGTCCACGATGAACGAAAGACTGGGATACTAACAGTATCGACCCCCAGACAGCGCTGTGGTATCTACTTTAGAGAGGGCAATATCATACATGTCAGAGGCAACACCGATAAAGAGTTGAAATTGGGTGTTCTTCTCAAGGCGAACAATCTCATCAGTGAAGAAAGGCTTGAGGACATGCTGGCAGTATCCAAGGCCATGGAAAAACGACTGGGTACTGTCTTGCTCGAAAGGGAATATATTGAGCTTGATAAGCTGGTCAGTATTATTCAGCTTCAGTTCAAGGAAGGCGTCGCCAGCATGCTGAGCTGGGAAGACGCTAAATTTTCCTACAAAGATGGCTTAGATGGGTTCACAGACGAAATCAAGTGTGAAGTCGATCCTGTTCGGCTGGTATTAGAGGCCAAAAAGAGAGAAGAGTTCAAAGGGCTCATCCCCAACGATCAGGTTGTTTTTCAGATAAACCCCAATGTTGACGCCTCCAAATCAGTTCACGCTGCGAGAGATTTGCGAGCTCTCCTGTTGCTCGACGGCAGGCGTACTGTGGCGCAGCTTATTAAAGAGACGGGCTACACTCGGTTGGCAGCATATCGTTCTCTGGCAAGTCTTTACGCTGCGAATGCCATTGTCAGAAAAGGAGACGACATACAGCCCACCAAGAGGATGGGCACTCTGGAACTCAGTCCTATCACCACTCTCTATTGGAATCTGTTGCAGCTGATCATGGCCGCCCTTGCTGAAGAACTTGGTGCGAGCAAGGCCACATCCTCACTTGAAAATAGCCTGCGGCAGTCCGCTTATTATGAACGCTTTCTCAAACCATTCCAGCTGGATCAAGACCTGGCTACGAACATTAACAGGATGGAGGCCCTTATTCAAAAACAGGGGCAGTCGCTGTCCCAAAATGACCTTGTCAATGGTTTTAATCAGGTGCTCGTTCGGCTGCTGGGCGAACAATATCAGTTTCTGGGCTACAAAGGCACCAGGAGCACGGTGAAGCGGATGAGGGCATCCCTGGAGAGCGTCCCGGCTACTCATCGGCCTTTGGCTCAGGCGATCAGTCGCTTCTTAGAGCATTATGAGAATGAAGATTTCCTCCGGGGTACGAAGCAAGTAGCTAGTACTCAGGCAGGGGCTGCAAGCGGGATCTCGGAGGCCAGGAGCCCACAGCCCACAATGAGCAACATGAGTGGTAGTGCGATTGTCAATTTCTACAATGACATGTTTAGACTTGTAATTTCCGATCTGGAAGAGGAAGTGGGGGCTAAGGCCCGAGGGCTGTTTCAGGGACTCATCAGAAGCTCACATCACTATGACACCCTTCTTGCCCATTTCGAAGTGCAGGACACCTCCGACCCAAATCCTTTGCAGCTGAAAGATAATGTTAAGACTGGAAAACTAAAGTTAAGTGGTCAGGACCTGGTTCAGACCTTCCAACAGGTGCTCAGAGGGCTTTTGCTAGAGGAAAGCCGGCTTCTGGGTCCGAAAGCCACGGATTTGACCGTTTCCCGTTTGGCGGAGAGAATGAACGCGTCACACACACAGTTTAAACCATTGTTAGACCAGCTCACAGCAACTGTGGTGAGCAAGACGGCAAAAACTGGATGATGAAAACAGTTTTCAATAGGAATTCTAGGTGTGGGCTCGTTTTGGCAGAAAGGAAGTGTTTGTATTTCCTCGGTTATATAAATCTATGCTTGAACAACACAGATAAGAGTGTGAAGAGGAGATCTCATGGTTGGCAATGAAAGGCCTTGGATAGCACAGGCATTTATCCTGGTCCTCTATGTTATCACCCTGGTCATCTACAATAGAGCAAAAAAAGAGTATGTTGGTGGCAAGATCGGGGCGGCAATTAATTTGATAATGGTCTTTGTGGCATTTCTTTTTCTCTCTGATTATGTGGATTATTTTGTCAGTTCTTTGCTGCCGCTGGGTGATCAAGCCAAATTTAGTGTAAAGATCCTTTTCAGGTTGATTGCCATCTGTGTACTCGCGTTTGGTGGTCTAAGGTTCTTTGTAAGTAAGCCGGCGGAGGTCGGGCTGGCCCAGCCGACACCAATGCCCAGGATGGAGGATGTGGCGACGGCTCCCGTGGCCGACCTTGACGCCGTGGTGCAGGCAGGCATGGCAGAGGTGGGGGCCACACCACCTGCCGCTGAAGCACCGGATCTTGCTCCAGAGGAGACTGTGGTGGTGCAGGAGGTCTCTCAGTCTAAGCCCAGTCTTGGCCGCTACGAGATTCTAGAAGAACTGGGTCGTGGTGCCATGGGTATAGTTTATAAAGGGCGCGATCCCAAGTTAAACCGGGTGACGGCCATTAAAACCATCCGCTTTACAGATGACTTCGATGAAGAGCAGGCAGCTAAAATCAGAGAGCAGTTTTATCGGGAGGCCGAGGTGGTGGCCAAACTTTCTCACCCCAATATTGTCACAATTTTTGATGTGGGGGAAGATTTGGATCTCTCATATCTTGCCATGGAGTACCTGGAGGGAGAAAGTCTGGAAGGGTTTGCCCGCAAAGATAATCTCATGCCAATTAGAAAGGGCATTGATGTGACAGCGCAGGTCTGTGATGCTCTTGCGTACGCTCACGCTCACGGTATTGTGCATAGAGATATTAAGCCTGCCAATATTATGATTCTAAAAAATGGACTGGTGAAGGTCACCGATTTTGGCATTGCCCGCGCAACCGCCAGCTCCAAGACTCGCACCGGCGTGATCAAAGGCACACCTTATTATATGTCGCCCGAACAAATATCAGGAATGAAGGTGGACGGCCGTTCTGATATTTTTTCTCTGGGAATTGTTTTCTACCAGTTGCTGACTGGTGAACTTCCCTTTGGTGGTGAAAACCTGGCAGCCATTATGTATCAGATTACCACGGTGGATCCAGAGCCCCCCACGAAACATAACCCCAAGATCTACAAGGCGGCTGTGGCCATCCTCAACCGGGCTCTCGAGAAGAGTCTCGAGTCGCGCTACCAGGACGCCAAGCAAATGGGCGATCATTTGCGCCTTCTGGCCCAAAAGCTGGACGAACTCAAAGCTAAAGCTTAAGGTTAGTAGTGTGCGTAGGTTGGGGGGTGTTTTGTGGGAGCGGCTTTCCAGCCGCGATCACGGGGTGCGCCCACTGGAAGAATCGCGGCTGGAAAGCCGCTCCCACGGACTCATCAGGCTCTTTTCTGGCCCGAATATTTCATGAATAACTTGCTGCGACCACGGATATGGCCGTCCTTCCTGGCGTCCTCGGGTGTCGGCCCCTGCGACGTACCGTTCAGGTACGCCTCGGAACCAACCCCCTGCGGTTGCCCGGTGGCAAGCCCATCTTCGTGATCTCGCGACAGCAATTCATGAAATATCCGGGCTAGTCCTGCCTAATGCGCCGTCACCCTGAACTCTCCTACCTCGGTCTGACTACAACCAACCGTTTCCAACGAGGTTAGTTTCAGCTCGGTCAACCACCCCTTGATGTTATCATTTCGATGGCCCCGGATATCGGCCAACTGGTGCGGTGCAGCATGGATGAGCAATCGCTGGGACTGGAGACTGGCCTTCTTCAGAACTGGTGAAATTCGGTCACTCCAGATGGAAGAATGCACCAATTGTCCAAAGGCGGGATGATAAGGGCCGGCAACAATACGTCCAGGTTGCTCCAGGGTGACGGTTGGTTGCAAACCTATCCTGATAACGGGGATCCCAGCAGTGGTAAAACGTTGTTTGGCCTCTTTGCACCAGGCCACCGCCTGCTTTAAAGACAGCGGTTTGTAACGGCCCTTGCGGTAGAGGTGCTCCAATGGAGTGGAAGATAGCACCACGGTCGGGTAAAGGCGAACAAAGCTAGGACCCAAAGCAATACTTTTGTCAACGGTTTGGAGAAAAGTCTTTCGACTATCTCTGGGTAAACCTGGCATCAATTGAAGACCCATCTCAAAGCCGTATTGTTGCACCTTCAGAGCTGCTTCACATACCTCTCTGCTGGAATGTCCCCTCGCTGCAGCTTTGAGTACACTGTCGCAAAGACTCTGGGCGCCAAGCTCAATGGTTTTTACTCCCATGGCTTGTAAGAAACGTAAGTTGCTTGCCTCAATGGCATCAGGCCGAGTGGACAGCCGGAGGGAATGTACGAGACCTTGTTTGAGAAATTCCTGAACAGGCTCGAGAAAGAGACGCTGGCGGGCTTCGGGTAAGAGTGTAAAAGAGCCACCATAAAAAGCTACTTGGACGGGATAACGGCCACAGTTGTCCAGGTAGCTCCCCACATGTTTGCGGATTGAACTCGGGCTCCAGGAAGCCTGAGATGCGCCACTGATTGTCGGCTGGTCGCAATAGGCACACCGGTGCCGACATCCTTTTTGGGGGATGAAGATTGGTATGATCAGGGGTTTGCATTTCATAGTGACTGCTCAGATGGACATGCGAACCAGAGGTGGCATAAAGAACACTCATATGGCATAGCGCTAAGCGCAGAGCTTCATTGGCTATTTAGTCATTACGCTGCGCTGTCAAAAGGCTACGCGGTCAAGACCTTTACCC
>Ga0224502_10000082_pt1 | contig 25969 bp, 26 predicted proteins | sample SF_Oct11_sed_USG_5_FD_169104 | JGI IMG/M metagenome (GOLD analysis project Ga0224502, IMG submission 169104) | Sediment microbial communities from San Francisco Bay, California, United States - SF_Oct11_sed_USGS_13 | ecosystem: Environmental > Aquatic > Marine > Sediment | place: USA... | reverse complement strand
CGCTGCGCACAATCTCAAGCTCGTCAACGATTCCGTGAGTTTCCGTGCGCGATTCGGGGGCGTGCCCTTCGATGTCTGGGTGCCCACGAGCTCGGTCCTCGGCATCTATGCGCGTGAGACCGGCCAAGGAATGATATTTTCCAATGACTCCGGCGAATCCGACTCCTTAGATCATCAGGACGAAGCCGACGAAACGCGGTCGCGCCCGCATTTGCGCGTCGTCAAGTAGTCGGAAGCGCTCGCAACCAAGCCCGTTAGCCGCGTTTCCGGGATCAGGCATCTCCCAGGAGCGTCGTGTCGATCAGGTCGCAGAGGCAGTGAATCACCAGGAGGTGCACCTCCTGGATGCGCGCCGTGCGTGTAGCAGGCACACGGATTTCGACGTCGTCGCCGGTGAACATCCCCGCCATGCGGCCGCCGTCGCGGCCTGACAGGGCCACGACACTCATGCCGCGCTCATGCGCCGCGGCGATCGCGCGGCAAACATTTTCCGAATTGCCCGACGTCGATATGCCGAGTAGTACGTCCTGGGGTTTGCCCAGTGCGCGAACCTGCTTGCTGAAAATTTCGTCGTACGAGTAGTCGTTGCTTATCGACGTGACGGTCGAGGCGTCGGTGGTCAGCGCCATCGCCGGCAGCCCCGGACGTTCCATTTCGAAACGGTTCAGTAGTTCCGAGGAGAAGTGCTGTGAATCGGCTGCGGATCCGCCATTACCGCAACTCAGAATCTTGCCGTCCTTCAATAACGCCTGGGCCATGAGAGTCCCGGCCGCGGCAATGCTTTCGCTGAGTACTTCCACGGCGCTTTGCTTGGTCGCGATGCTTTCCGCGAAATGCTCGCGAACGCGCGTTACTGGATCCATGATTCATTCACTCGTGGTTGGAGACAGGCCGATTTTAGCAGCCGTCGACAAGCGCGTCTGTTCAGGCGGTGAAGGCATCGCGAATCCACTCTACGCTGGGGTTTCCGCTCGCCCGGCCGTCGACGCCGACGACATCGAAACGCGCCGTCCTGTCCGCGCATTCCGGCCGCGTTGCAAGGTACATCTCGGCGGTCCTGATGAGTTTGTCCTGCTTGCGCCGGTCGACGGTGGCGGCGGCACTCGAGAATGTGCCCGTAGAGCGAAAGCGGACCTCGACGAATACGAGGCAGTCCTGGTCGAGCATCACCAGGTCGATTTCACCATGGCGGCAGCGATAATTGCGTTCGAGCAGCTCCAGTCCTCGTTCCTCGAGGTACTTGCACACGAGTTGCTCGACGGCATGACCTAGAGTTCTCGTGTCTCTTCGTACCACGTCTGATCGGCCGGGTCTTCGGAAGGCGCGATCCCGTCCTCTCCAGGCGTTCCGGACAGCGGGCCGAAATCACCGGTTTCCGGCAACGGTACCGGTTCGCCGCGCCGGAATTCCGCCCAGGCGAGTCGACGGTGAACGCGACCACTGCCGTCCATGTAAAGGACGCCGGTCGCGCCGTCGATTTCCGATATCGTGCCGTCGCGCGCCGTGAACAGGGGCGCGACGAGTTGATAAGCGTCGTAACCCATTGCATGCAGCCGCCCGAGACGCCGTTCTTCCGGCCAATATTCCCGGTAAGCTTCGGGCAGGTACTGAATCCAGCTTTGCGGCGCGATGATCCACGGCGTATCCGCGAAGCGGACGCCGTTCAGGTCCGAGTCGGAGCGGCCGTCCATAGCGTATATCGACGAGGTGGCATAGACCGGCAGGTCGCCGGAGTAATGAAACTTGAGCTGCGACTTCAGCAACCTGCCCGAAGCGCCGTCGGCTGCGAGGAATACGAAGTCGACGTCCTGACGGCGTCGCGGATCGAACTGCAGCGGCGAGCCGATGTTGGCGCGGAGGCGCTCATAACGGCCTACGCTCCCCGCGAGACCCATCAGTTCCTCGATCGTGCTGGAGAAGTCCGGACTTTCCGAAGTAAAACTGCGGTAGTCCAGCAGCGTGCCTCCCTGGCCTTCGAACTCGGTCGCGAAGGCCGTCAGCAGCCGGCGGCCCCAGTTGCTGTTCGGGACCATGGCCACCGCCGTGCGATGCCCATCCCGCAATGCGCGCGCGGCCACCGATACCGCTTCGTCCTCCGGAGCGAGGGCGAACTGAAAAAGGCCGGGTGGCGGCAGCGACTCTTCGGGCAGATAGTTGAGCGTAAGTACGGGAACCGGGACGAGGATGTCATTCGCGAGTTCGCTCACGTGGTCCCGCAGCAGTGGCCCGACGACGAATTCGGCACCGTCTTCGACCGCCGACGCGTAGGCTCCGCTCGGCCCGCCTTCCGCATTGACGTCATAGATGAGGATGGACTGGCGATCGTCGAGACCGCCGGCGCTGGCGAAATAGGCGCCGAGGAACCCGTTCTGCACCGCCTTGCCCGCGCTCGCGGTGCGGCCGCTCAATGGCAGCAGCAGGGCGATGCGGCGCGGGTATGCAAGCGTCACCTCGTCCGGAATATCGAGCGTATCCAGGACCGCCATCGCCGGGTGGCCAGCATTGCGCTCACGCCAGCGCACGACGCCGTTGCTCCAGCCGATGCCCTGCTGCCCTGTTGCGGCGGCGAGTGCTCCGAGTGTGAGCCAGCCACGTACGGTCGGGTCGGTAGCCGTTTCGGCTGCGCCGCGCAATACCTGGGGGTCACTCACAACGAGCCCCCGCCAGAGCCGCTCGCGGTTCTGGTCGATGCTTTGCCGGTCGCTGAGCCAGCTCTCGCGCTGCATGAGCAGCTCCACCGCTCGTGCCGGATCCTGCAGTTGAAACCACGCGTCGGCGCGCAGGGCCTCGACGCGCAGGCGCATGTCCGGTGGCAATGACTGGCGGCTGAGAGATTCCAGCAGGTCCTTTGCCTGCGTCGCATCCCCCTCGTAGAGAAGCATTGCAGCCCGCGTGGTATTCCAGCGCCACAGGAGTTCCCCGCCCTGCGGCTGCGCGACACCGCGGAAAGCGTTTTCTGCGCGCACCGCGTCGCCCGCGTCGAGCCAGTTGTCCGCTGCGAGCAGCGTCAGCCGGTCGCGATCCGCCCCGCTCGCCTCCGCGGCCAGGCCTATGTAGATGCTCGCCGCTTCCTGGTATTCGCCGCTCAGCGCCAGCCGTTCGGCACGGGATTCGGCGGAACCGCCGGCAACGCCGACGACCGTGGTTTCGCAGGCGCCCATGATGAACGCCAGTACCAACAAGCCGGCGATGCTTGCTTTGCGGTTCCAATGCCGGGCAGGATGTCCTTGAAATTTCATTGTTCGTGCACTGTTGATAAGGGCCGGAATCGAGCGCGCTATGAACGGCACATTGTTCGTCGTTGCCACACCGATCGGAAACCTCGATGACATCTCTCCGCGGGCACGCCAGACGCTCGCAAAAGTGGACGTCGTTGCCGCCGAGGATACCCGCCACACCGGGCGATTGCTATCGCATTTAGGGTTGAAAAAGCGGCAAATAGCGCTCCACGAACACAACGAGGCGCGCGTGGCGCAGAACCTCATCGAGCAGCTGAGCGACGGCAAATCGGTGGCGCTCGTCAGTGATGCCGGCACGCCGCTGGTGAGCGATCCGGGCTACCGGCTCGTGCAGGCGGCCCACGCCGGCGGCATTCCGGTCTCGCCGGTTCCGGGTCCCTCCGCAGTCACAGCTGCTCTGTCGGTATCGGGACTGCCAACCGACCGTTTCGGCTTCGAAGGATTCCCGCCCGCGAAATCCGCGGCGCGCCGCAAATGGCTGCAGGCACGCGCGGCAGACGACCGTACGTTGCTCTTCTTCGAGGCGGTACACCGAATTGCCGCGACGCTCGCGGACATGGTGGATGTATTCGGGGCCGACCGCGCGGCATTTCTCGGGCGCGAACTGACGAAACTGCACGAGCAGTGCAGGCGCGCAAGCCTGGGCGAGTTGCTCACGGAAGTCAGCAACGGAACGATCCCGTGCAAAGGTGAATTCGTCATCGCGATCCATGGCTCGACCCGGGCGGGCGGCTCGTCCCTCGACGTCGATCATTTGCTGGCCGAGTTGCTGCAACTCGTTTCGGCGAAGCAGGCCGCGGCAATCGCCGCGCGGCTCACGGGCGGCCGCCGCAACGCGCTTTATGAGCGCATCCTCGAACTGACCGCTGACTAGATCCAGCGGCGTACTCGGGACGCATAGGCGCCGAAGCCGGGGAACGCGGCCCGCAGCCGTTCCTCTTCGAAGGGGCAGAAGACGAAGTTCAGGATCGTGAACAGCAAAGCCGCTGCTGCATAGAATGCCGCGGTGCCGAAAGATATTGCGAACGCCAGCATGATCAATACGATGCCCAGGTACATCGGGTTTCGCGTCAGCCCGTAGACGTCGTCAGTCAACAATATTTTCGCATTATCCGTGGGACAAATCGGGGTCCCGGAGCGGCGGAACAGCCACCACGCGCGCAACATGAGTGCGAAGCCCGCGGTTCCTGCCAGGACGCCGAGAGTCCGCGAGGGCGGCAGGATCGCGACCGGAAACACGAGGTTCAAAGCGGCGGCCGCTGCGACAAGCGACATCGCTATGCGCGGTGGCCGCAGTACGACGATCCGTTCTTGAAGGGTCACGTTGATGAACTCCTGCGGCGCGGGCGCGGCAGCCTTCGCCGCCAGTATCCGTTTCCCGGCAGGAGCACACCGCGCAGCACCGCGAGCATCCCGAGCGCGGCCAGCACGTGCCGGAGTTCAGCGGCAGGTAGTTCGAGCAGTGCGGCGAGCGTGTTCCACGACCACAGCCCGACAAGGATGATAACGGCAATTGCCGCGACCGCTGTCAGCAGATGCTTGATGTCATTCGGGTACATCGGTTGGCCCTTGTTTCAGGTTTTGAAAATACATCGCCTCCAGCGTCTGCCGGGTGCATTCGATATCGTCCATCGGTATGCCGGCAAACAGCGCATCCAGCAGTTCGGACTCGGCCGCACGGATCCTGCTGAACAGTTCGCGGCCCACGCGGGTAAGCGCGAACAGGGGAGAGCGTTTGTGGCGCGGGTTCGACCGCGACTCCAGGAGTCCGTCTTCGAGCAGCGCATTGACGGTGACCTGTACGTGTTGCCGCGATACCTGGTAGCGCGTGGCGATCTCGGGCACGGAGAGTTCGTATTCGGGGTACAGAAACTCGAGAACGGCACGGTCGGCGGCAGAGAGGCCGTGCGCCTGCAGGTAGCGATCCGCGAATTGCGCCATGGCGCGAAACAGCCGTCGGATCAGCCAGGTCACCTCGTACTGCGACGATCTTGTCTGCATAATCGGCTCCAGATAAATGACAAGTCAGTTGTCATTATTGCTTTTGACAAGCGAATTGTCAATTCTTGGCATTCAGGGCGCGCGGAACGGCGAAATGCTCTAGAATTCGTGCTTCGGAAATGCCGGAGTCGGCCAGGCAATCGCTGCCTCAACGAGGCAGAGGAAAGTCCGGGCTCCTTCGGACAGGGCGCCAGGTAACGCCTGGAGGGCGCAAGCCCATGGAAAGTGCCACAGAAAACAAACCGCCGGGCAGTCCGCCCGGTAAGGGTGAAAAGGTGCGGTAAGAGCGCACCGCGCGGCTGGTAACAGTTCGCGGCACGGTAAACCCCGCCCGGAGCAAGACCAAATAGGGGAGTAGGTCGACGCGCAAGTCCCTCAACGAGGGGGTTGCAGGGCGTCGTCCGCCGCCGGTCCCGAGCGGACTCCCGGGTAGGTTGCTCGAGGCGGCCGGTGACGGCCGTCCAAGATGAATGATTGCCCTCGACAGAACCCGGCTTATTGCCGGCTCCGGCCTTTCCGATCTCCCCTCGTTGCGCAAAACCAAGCGAAAGAGGCCTCCGGGAGCCCGTCGTCACCGGTGGCCGGCCCAGGATTCACCCGGCTTATAGAAAACACCTATAAGCAATTGATTTTATTCGCGTGATTCCTGCCATTTTTTGCCTGATTTTGGCCACGTATTCGCCCCTAAGTCCCTGTAGAACAACCATAAATCGGCTTGAGTTGTTGACGCTCCTCGGGGGCACTCCTATAGTGTCGAAAAGTGGAAAAAAGTGGGAGGAAATGGGCGTTACTCCCGGAATTCGTGCCAGAAGAGCGAAACCGGAATCGTCCTGTCTGTTGTGTTTCGAGGGGCCACCAAAGTCACGTTGGACGCCAAGGGGCGTATGGCGATTCCGACCCGGTATCGGGAGCGGCTTGCCAGCCGTTGTGATGGCCAGATCATCGTTACCGTGGACAAGGACCACTGCCTCCTGGTCTATCCGCTGCCGGACTGGGAAGAACTGGAGCGCAAGCTCGTTCGTCTCCCCAGTATGAACAAGGTCGCGCGCCGGATAGTGCGAATTATGGTCGGTTATGCAACCGAGGTCGACATGGATGCGAACGGCCGCATCCTCGTGTCGCGGGAGTTGAGGGATTTCGCCTCGCTCGAGAAGAACGCGATTCTGATCGGGCAGGGCAACAAGTTCGAACTTTGGGATGAAGCAACCTGGAACGACAAGCGGGACGCCTGGCTCAGCGAGGAAGACGACGGCGAGCTGCCGGCCGAACTCGAGTCGATTGCATTCTAGGCTGCTGCACACCGAATGAGCAGCAATGCGCATGTGCCGGTGCTGCTCGGACCGGTGCTCGAAGGACTGAATATAAGAGCGGACGGCTGTTACGTCGACGGAACCTTCGGCCGCGGGGGACACAGCAGGGCCATTCTCGAGCGATTGACTGCGGCCGGGCGCCTTCTCGCAATCGACCGTGATCCACAGGCAATCGCTTCGGCATCGAAGGCGCTGTTGTCCGACCCGAGGTTCGAATTGGTACGAGGTGAATGTGCGCAACTCGAGAAACTCATTGCAGACAGAGGCCTCCTCGGACGCGTGGATGGAGTGCTTCTCGACCTCGGCGTTTCGTCGCCACAACTGGACGAAGCAAGCCGCGGCTTCAGTTTCCTGCGTGATGGCCCCCTCGACATGCGCATGGACCCGGATCACGGCTACTCCGCCGCGGAATGGCTTGCGACAGTGGATGAAAAGGAATTGAGACACGTCCTGAAAACATATGGCGAGGAGCGCAATGCGGCACGCATAGCGCGTGCGATCGTGGCCGCGCGCGACGAGGCGCCCATTGAAACGACCATGCAACTGGCCGACGTCATTGCCGCCGCCGCACCTGCGCACGGACAAAAGCGGCATCCTGCGACGAAGTCCTTCCAGGCGATTCGCATATTTATCAATGGCGAGCTCGATCAGCTGCAGTGCGCTCTCGAACAAAGTGTCAACGTACTGCGTAAGCCGACCGAACCAGGTAGTGGCGGCCGGCTGTGTGTCATCAGCTTCCACTCGCTGGAGGATCGCCTCGTTAAACGCTTTATTCGCGAGGCATCCCGCGAGTCCGAGCAATTCCGCGGCATGCCTCGGTCCCGGCGGAGCACCGGCCCAGGCTGAAGCCCATCGGCGGGCTCGTCGAGGCCACGGACGAAGAGGTGGCGGCCAACAGGCGCGCACGCAGCGCAAGGCTGCGGGTGGCGGAGAGGCTGTGATGATGCTCGAGGCGAAAGCGCAACCCGCCGCGCTGGTGCTGGTATTCGCCGCCGTCTGCGTGATGAGCGCAATAGCGCTGGTTTACACCAAGCACGAGTCCCGGAAGTTGTTTGTTGAACTGGAGACGCTGACCCAGGAGCGCGACGAACTGAATATCGAGTGGGGACAGCTGCAGATCGAGCAGAGCACCTGGGCCACACACGCGCGCATCGAGCGGGTGGCGCTGGACAGGTTGTCGCTCGTGCGACCCCGTTCAACCGACATCTTCATTATCGAACGCCCATGACGCGCGGAGCCGAAACGAAGGCCCAGACGACGAAACGATTTGTCGGCAGGGTGACGCTGGTATTGGTGTTCTTCTCGCTGATCGCGGGCGCCCTGGCGGCGCGCGCTGTCCATCTGCAGGTGCTGAACAGGGAGTTCCTGAACCAGCAGGCCGACACGCGCCACCTCCGGCGTGAGAAGATTTCCGCGCACCGGGGCACGATCACCGACCGCAATAGCGAGCCCCTTGCCATCAGCACGCCGGTCGACAGCATCTGGGCCAACCCGAAGGAACTTGCGCCCGCCGTTGACGAAGTGCCGCGGCTTGCCCGGGCGCTGGGCCTCGATCCGCAGCTCCTCATGCGTCGGATAACGCGCAGCATGGACAAGGAGTTCCTCTACCTTAAGCGACACCTGAACCCGGAACAGGCAGAACAGGTCCTCGCGCTCAAGCTGCCCGGCGTGAACGTCCAGCGTGAATATCATCGTTACTATCCGGCTGGCGAGGTCACCGGGCACCTGGTCGGCTTTACCGACATCGACGACGAGGGCCAGGAAGGCCTGGAACTGGCATTCAATCACTGGCTCGCCGGCGAGTCCGGTGCGAAACGGGTACTCAAGGATCGCCTCGGTCGCTCCGTCGAGAACGTGGAGAGCATACGGCCTGCGCATCATGGCAAGAACCTCAGGACCAGCATCGACCTGCGTATCCAGTATCTCGCTTACCGGACGTTGAAAGCGGCAATACAGTCCTACAATGCGGAATCCGGTTCGATCGTCGTGCTCGACGTAAAGACGGGCGAAGTCCTCGCGATCGTGAACCAGCCAACCTATAACCCGAACGATCGCTCGCAGTTTTCCGCCGAGCGATACCGGAATCGTGCGGTCACCGACATCTTCGAGCCCGGTTCGAGTATCAAGCCGTTCGTCGTCGCCGCGGCCCTCGAGAGCGGCGAGTTCGAGCCGGGCAGCGTCATCGACACGGCGCCCGGCTACGTAAGGGTTGGCGCGAAAACCATCGAGGACAACCGCAACCTGGGACGCGTGAGCCTCACGACGATTCTCGCGCGGTCATCCAACGTCGGTGTCACCAAGCTCGCGATGGCGCTGCAGCCGGATCGGCTTTGGCAGACCATGACGGAGTTCGGTCTCGGATCGCTGACGTCGAGCGCCTTTCCCGGCGAGTCGGCTGGCTTGCTGACGCACTTCAGCAACTGGAAACCGATCAGCCAGGCGACGCTGGCGTATGGCTACGGCGTATCCGTCACGGCCCTGCAGCTCGCCCAGGCGTATGCGGCAATCGGCAACGGCGGGCGCCTGAACCCGGTGTCGCTGGTGGCGCTCGAGAAACCGGCCGAGGGTGAGCAGGTGATAGCGCCGACTACGGCTGCCGCCGTACGGAAGATGCTCGAAGAGGTCGTGCGTCCCGGCGGTACCGGCACCAAGGCGGCGGTCGCCGGCTACAGGGTCGCCGGCAAGACCGGCACCGCATGGAAGTTTGCGGCCGGCGGCTACTCCGAGGACAAGTACATCTCGATCTTCGCGGGCCTCGCACCGGCCAGCGATCCGCGTCTGGCGGCTGTCGTCGTCATCGACGAACCGAGCGGAGAACTCTATTACGGCAGTGACGTCGCGGCACCCGTCTTCGCCGACGTCATGACCGAGTCACTGCGCTTGCTGGCGGTACCGCCCGATGCGCTACCCGCGCGCGATCCCGGCAGCGTGATGCAGGCGATGAGTCGATGAGCATGCCCGCACGGCAACTGACATCCTCGATGACGGCCGCGACATTGTTGCGCGGCCTGGCCGAGGCACCCGACATTGCGATCAGCGGCATTACGAGCGATACCCGCGATATCGGCGAGGGAGTGCTGTTTCTTGCATGCCGCGGCGAACGCGGTCATGGGCTGGATTACGCCGAGCAGGCGGTCGATGCCGGCGCCGCGGCGATCGCCTATGATGCATCGACGGCGCGGTCGATCCCCGATATCGATGCGCCGCTCATTCCGGTCGACGGGCTGCGCAGCCGCCTCGGTGAAATCGCGAATCGGTTTTATGGCCGCCCGTCGGATACCGTGAGAGTGCTGGGCGTCACGGGCACGAACGGCAAGACAACCGTTGCCTGGCTGCTGGCACAGTGCCTGCAGCGGCTGGGAAAGACCTGCGCATATGCGGGAACCCTCGGCTACGGCATCGACGAACTCAGCGGTGGCGGCGGCATGACGACGCCGGACGTCGTCGAACTGCATCGGCGCCTGGCCGGATTCCGGGATGCGGGCGCAAGCTTCGCGGCTGTCGAGATATCGTCCCACGCCCTGGCCCAGGACCGCATCGACGGAATCGCGATAGACACGGCGCTGTTTACCAACCTGACGCGCGATCATCTCGATTATCACGGAGACATGGAAACTTACGGCGACGCCAAGGCGTCACTGTTCCTCGCGGCGGAGCCTGCACGACGAATCGTCAACGTCGATTCGGACTTCGGTGCCGCGCTCGCGGCGCGATGTGGACCGGATGTCGTCACGGTCTCGATGGATGCAACACGCATCGACGGACGCTTGCCGCACGTGCTCGTGCGCTCGGCCGACGCGACGGTGAGTGGATTCGACGTGTCGGTCACGAGCTCCTGGGGCGAGTGCAGTTTCGCGCTGCCGCTGCACGCCGAGTACAACGTCGCCAATGCGGCGCTCGTGTTCGCGTTCATGCTCAGCGAAGGCGTGACACTCGAAGCCGCCGCAGTCGCGCTGTCGGCCGCCGAAGCGCCGCCCGGGCGCCTGCAGCGCGTCGATGCGCCCCGGGGCCCGGAGGTCTTCGTGGATTACGCGCACACTCCGGCTGCGGTCGAGTCCGCGTTGCAGGCGTTGCGGCCACACTGCGCCGGGGAACTCTGGTGCGTGTTCGGTTGCGGTGGGGACCGTGACACCGGCAAACGGCCGTTGATGGGGCGCGCCGTCGAACGCTATGCCGACCGAATCATCGTAACGAACGACAACCCGCGGACAGAAGATCCGGCGCAGATCATCGCAGCGATTCTCGACGGACTGGATGAACCAGCCGCCGCAACGGTAATCGAAGATCGCGGTGCCGCGGTCGCGTGGACTATCCGAAACGCCGCGGCGGACGATATCGTGCTGCTCGCCGGCAAGGGCCACGAGAATTACCAGGTCATCGGCGCGGAGCGTCGCGACTTTTCCGATTACGCGGTCGCGGCCGCAAACCTGCTGGCACTCCCGGGCAGGGGGGAGGCAGGCGAGTGATGTCGACGCTGGCCAGTGCCGCTGATTTCATGCACGGCCAACTGCATGGTGCCGACCACCCGTTCGACGGCGTGAGCACGGACACCCGCAGTCTGCGAGAGGGCGAGTTGTTCGTCGCGCTGCAGGGGCCCAATTTCGACGGTTGCGACTACGTTGGCCAGGCCCGCGACAAAGGTGCCGCCGGCGCGGTCGTGCCGGTGCTCGTCGACGAGGAGATCCCGCAGATCGCCGTCGAGGACTCCAAGCACGCGCTGGGCCTGCTCGGTGCCGCGTGGCGGCAGCAGCTGTCTCCCGTGGTAGTCGGCATCACGGGCAGCAATGGCAAGACGACGCTCAAGGAACTGACGGCGGCATGCCTTGCCACCACCGCGCCCGCGCTGGCCACGCACGGAAACCTGAACAACGACATCGGCATGCCGCTGATGTTGACCCGTATCGAAAAGCATCACCGCTTTGCAGTGCTGGAGATGGGCGCCAACCACGCCGGCGAGATTGCTTACCTCACGGCGCTGGCCAGGCCCGACATCGTCGCCATCACCAACGCGGGCGCCGCTCACCTGGAAGGTTTCGGTTCGCTCGACGGCGTCGCTCGTGCGAAGGGCGAAATCCTGTGCGGCGAAACCCGGCCGAAGGTTGCGATCCTGAACGCCGACGATCGCTACTTCGATTACTGGTCGGCGCTGGTCGAGGACACCCAGCTGATCACGTTCGGAATCGACGGCGATGCCGACGTCCATGCCCGCAACATAGAGGCCGAGGCCGGTTTTTCATCCTTCGCGCTGCACCTGCCCGGCGGCGAGATCGACGTAGTCCTCCCGCTTCCCGGCCGGCATAACGTCAGGAATGCCTGCGCCGCCGCCGCGATCGCTATCGCCGGCGGTATCGACACCGAGGACATCAAGTCCGCGCTGGAGTCCGTGCAGCCCGTCGAGGGCCGGCTCCGGCGCGTCGATGGAATCGACGGCGCGACGATTTACGACGACAGCTACAACGCCAACCCGTTGAGTGTCGTCGCTGCCGCGGAATTCCTTGCTTCCCTGCCGGGCGAAAATATTCTCGTGCTCGGCGACATGGGTGAACTGGGGGACGATGCGGCCCGGATGCATGCAGAAACCGGGTCGCAGGTGCGAGAAGCCGGAATTTCCCGGCTGCTGGCGACCGGAGCGCTGTCACGCAATACGGTGGAAGGCTTCGGTGACGGTGCGAGCTGGCATGCCGATATCGACGGCATAACGGCGCGGCTGAAGTCGGAGCTTCACGTCGATGCCAACGTGCTGGTCAAGGGTTCCCGCTTCATGAGAATGGAGCGCGTCGTGGAAGCGCTGCGCGAGCCGCAGGCCGAGAACGAGGAGGCCTGATCGTGCTGCTCTACCTGACCAATTACCTGGCGCAGTTCGAGTCCGGCTTCAACGTCTTCAACTACCTGACGATGCGCGCGATCCTCGGCGCGCTGACGGCGCTCATCCTGTCTTTTGTCATCGGCCCGCGCATGATCGCCAAACTCAGCATGAACCAGGTGGGCCAGCCCGTCAGGGAAGAGGGGCCTGTCACGCACCTGCCCAAGGCCGGCACGCCCACCATGGGCGGTGCACTGATACTCACCGCAATCGCCGTGAGCACCGTGCTCTGGGCCGATCTCGAAAACCAGTTCGTCTGGGTGGTTCTGTTCGTAATGCTGTCGTTCGGCATGATCGGTTACGTCGACGACTACAAAAAACTCGTGTTGCAGGACCCGGCCGGCATTTCCGCCAGGCAGAAATTCTTCTGGCAATCCGCAGCGGCGATCACCGCTGCCATTGCTTTGTACGTCACGGCGGCTGACGAGGTTTCCACCTCTTTGCTGATCCCGTATTTCAAGGACCTCTCGATACCGCTCGGCATGTTTCAGATCGTCGTGACGTACTTCTTTATTGTTGGTTTTTCGAATGCCGTCAACCTGACCGACGGCCTCGATGGCCTCGCGATCATGCCGACCGTGCTCGTCGGCGCGGCGCTCGGGGTGTTCGCCTACGTTACGGGCAACGTCAATTTCTCCGACTACCTGGGAATCCCCTATGTCGCCGGCACCGGCGAGGTGCTCGTCTTTTGTGCCGCGTTGGCCGGGGCGGGCCTGGGTTTCCTCTGGTTCAACACCTATCCGGCCCAGGTATTCATGGGCGACATCGGCGCGCTGGCACTCGGTGCGGCGCTCGGTGTCGTTGCCGTCATCGTCCGGCAGGAGATCGTGCTCGCAATCATGGGCGGCATATTCGTGATGGAGACGCTGTCCGTCATGATCCAGGTCGCATCCTTTAAGCTGACGGGGCGCCGCGTATTCCGCATGGCGCCGATACACCATCACTTCGAACTCAAGGGCTGGGCCGAGCCAAAGGTCATCGTTCGTTTCTGGATCATCACGGTCATCCTCGTGCTGATCGGTTTTGCGAGCCTGAAGATCCGATGAGTGCCGTCAAGAAAAAGAGGTCACGGGCAAAGGCGGGCTCCCGGCCGAGGGCCGCGCAGAAAGACCTCGTGCTCGGCCTCGGAGTTACGGGGCTTTCTGTTGCGCGCTACCTGAAGCGCGCCGGGCGCGACGCGGTGTTCCTCGACAGCCGGGACGAGCCTCCCGGCCTGGTGGAACTCGAAAAGCTGTGGCCGGACGCGGATCGGCAGCTAGGCGCCACAGGCATTCCCGCAAACCTCGCACGCGCAATCGTCTCGCCCGGCATCGCGGATAGAGATGCGTTGGTTACGGCTGCGCGCGACGCCGGTCTCGAGATCATTTCCGACGTCGAACTGTTTGCCCGCGATGCGAAGGCGCCGTTTGTCGCCGTCACCGGGTCGAACGGCAAGAGCACGGTGACGACGCTGATCTATCACATGTGCCGCGCGGCCGGGCATGGCGCGCTGGCCGGGGGCAATCTCGGTGAACCTGCCCTCGACCTGCTCGCCGAGGAACAGCCGGACTTCTATGTGCTCGAGCTGTCGAGTTTCCAGCTTCAGCGTACGCAGACACTCCCGGCGAAAGTCGCCGTACTGCTGAACGTCACGCCCGACCATCTCGACTGGCATGCGAGCGAGGAGGAATACCGGGAAGCGAAGTACCGGATCTTCCGCGAAGCCGAGTCGGCGGTGATCAACCGCGCGGATGCCGAAGCCGCGGCGCGCACGAATCATATCGATCGCGTGATCAGCTTCGGTCTCGATGCGCCGGGAGACGGTCACTACGGGATACGGCGTGAGGACGACGAGGCGTTCCTGGCCAGGGGGGATACCGTACTGCTCGCCGCCAGCGAGCTGGCGCTCTTCGGGCTGCACAACCAGGCGAACGCCCTGGCTGCGCTCGCTGCCGGCGAATTACTCGGGCTCGACCTGCAGGCCATGCTGCAGGTGCTGTGCGAATTTCCGGGGTTGCCGCACCGCATGCAGTTCGTGCGCCGCGTTGCCGGCGTCAGCTACGTCAATGACTCGAAGGCTACCAACGTGGCCGCCGCCATCGCGTCGATTCAGTCGGTGGATGGCATGCTGGTGCTCATCGCTGGCGGCGAGGGTAAAGGCGGTGACTTCAGCGCACTCGCGGGACCGCTGGAAGACAAGTTGCGGGCGGCGGTCCTGATCGGCAGGGACGCCAAGGCTATCGAGGCGGCGCTCGACACGATAGTGCCGACGTATTTCGCGCGCGACATGGACGATGCAGTCCAGCAGGCGGCCGTGTTCGCGGAGCCTGGCGACGCGGTGCTGCTTGCGCCGGCGTGTGCGAGTTTCGACCAGTTCGACAATTATGCGGCGCGCGGAGACGCATTCTGCAGGGCGGTGGAGGCGCTAAGACCGTGACGGCCAGTACGGCGACATCACCGTTCCCGGCGCGGCTGCGGACCACGCTGCAACTCGACCCGGTCTTGCTCGGCCTGGTCCTGACGCTCCTGCTGGGTGGCTTCGTGGTGCTGGCCTCGGCATCGATCTCGGTATCGGACAACCTTACGGGCGAGGCTTTCTACTACGTCGAGCGGCAGCTGCTGGCCGCCGCCATCGGCGCCGCAGCGGGTATCGCCTGCCTGTATATCCCGATGCAGGTCTGGCGTGCCGCAGGCCCCGTCATGTTGCTCGCAGGTCTCGCGCTGCTCTTCGCCGTGCTTCTGCCCGGCGTCGGTTACGAGGTGAACGGGGCTCGCCGCTGGATCCGCATCGGGGCACTCAATCTGCAGGTCTCCGAACCGGCACGCCTGTGTTTCATAATTTACCTGGCCGGCTACCTTGTGCGCCGCAACAAGGAGCTGCGCGAGCGATTCAGCGGCTTTCTCAGGCCGATGATCGTGATCAGCATCGCCTGCGCGGCGCTCCTGACAGAGCCCGATTTCGGCGCGGCCATCGTGCTCCTTGCCACCGCGCTCACGATGCTCTTTGTTGCGGGCGCCCGGATTCGTGATTTTCTGATTTTCTTTGCCGCGGCAACCGTGGCGATGTCGTTCCTGGCCATCACGTCGCCGTACCGCATGCAACGGCTGACCGGATTCCTCGATCCCTGGTCCGACCCCTACAACTCGGGGTTCCAGCTCACGCAGTCGCTGATTGCCATTGGCCGCGGCGAGTGGTTCGGTGTCGGGCTCGGCAATAGCGTGCAGAAGCTGTTCTACCTGCCGGAGGCGCACACGGACTTCGTCTTCGCGGTCTACGCCGAAGAATTCGGGCTGGTCGGATCCTGCATCCTGATCGGGCTGTTTGCGGCACTGCTGTGGCGCATCTTCCGACTGGGCATTCGCGCCATGGAGTCGGACCGCAGTTTCGAAGCCTGCCTGGCTATTGGTGTCGGCACCTGGCTGGGCCTGCAGTCATTCATAAACCTCGGCGTGAACATGGGTATCCTGCCGACCAAGGGCCTGACGCTGCCGCTGATCAGCTACGGCCGCTCGAGCCTGATCGTCGCCATGATGACGCTGGGCATGCTGCTGCGCATTCATCATGAACTCGTGGTCGATGCATCGCAGCCGAATCGCCGGCGGCGGCGCAAGCCGGCCGCCGCGCGGAGCAAGCGCAAATGACGGGCCGGCCGATTCTTGTCATGGCAGGCGGCACGGGCGGCCACGTCTACCCGGCGCTGGCGGTCGCGCGTGCGCTGCAACAGCGTTCACGCGAAGTCGTTTGGCTCGGCACGCAGCGCGGTCTCGAATCGCGCGTAGTGCCCGCCGCCGGCATCAGCATCGAGTGGGTAAACGTACGCGGACTGCGCCGCAAGGGTCTTGCTGCGCTGGTCGTTGCGCCCGTCCAGCTCGCGTGGGCCCTGATTCAGTCCCTGGCCGTCATCATGCGACGCCGTCCCGCTGCCGTACTCGGCATGGGCGGCTTCGTCAGCGGGCCGGGCGGCGTTGCCGCGTGGCTGACGCGCCGTCCGCTCGTCATTCACGAGCAGAATGCCGCTGCGGGACTGACCAACCGACTTCTGGCGCGTCTTGCCCGGGTTGTGCTGCAAGCCTTCCCGGGCAGTTTTGATTCCCGCGTTCGCGCGGAAACAGTTGGTAATCCGGTCCGCGAGGACATTGCAGCCGTGCCCGTGCCCGAATTGCGCTATCCCGACCGTGACGGTCCGCTGCGGCTGCTCGTGCTCGGCGGCAGCCAGGGGGCGCTGGCGCTCAATCGGACGGTACCGGCCGCCATTGCGCGGTTACCGCAAGAACTGCGGCCGGTCGTGCGGCACCAGTGCGGTTCCGCGACGATCGACAGGGCGCGCGAGGCATACGCGCAAGCCGGCGTCGACGCGGAACTCGTGCCGTTCATCGAGGACATGGCATCCGCCTATGCCTGGGCCGACCTCGTGGTGTGCCGTTCGGGTGCGTTGACCGTAGCGGAACTCTGCGCCGTCGGTGTGCCGGCCGTATTCGTGCCGTACCCGTCCGCTGTCGACGACCACCAGACCGCGAACGCCATGCCCATGGTGGAAGCCGGCGCGGCCGCCGTCATCCAGGAAGCAGACCTGAGCGATGAATCGCTCGCGGGCGAACTGAAGCGCCGGATGACGTCGCGAACGGACCTGCTCGAGCAAGCGCGGCGGGCGCGGCAACTAGCGCGTCCACAGGCCCTGCAGCGCATAACCGAACTGTGCCTGCAACTGGCAGGAGACCCGGCATGATCGATCGCATGCGTCGCATCCACCGCGTCCACTTCGTCGGTATCGGCGGATCCGGTATGTCGGGTATTGCTGAAGTGATGTTGAGCCTGGGCTACGACGTGCGGGGCTCGGATCTCAAGCCGAACAACCAGACCAGGCGCCTCGAGAAACAGGGCGCTACCGTATTCATCGGCCACGCTGAAGAAAACATTCGCGACGCTGACGCGGTTGTCGTCTCCAGCGCGGTCGATGAAACCAACCCGGAGGTGGCGGCAGCCCGTGAGCAGCTGATGCCCGTCGTGCCGCGGGCAGAGATGCTGGCAGAGCTGATGCGGTTTCGCTATTCGATCGCCGTCGCCGGTACGCACGGCAAGACGACCACCACCAGCCTCGTTGCGAGCGTGCTCGCCGAGGCCGGCCTCGACCCGACCTTCGTCATCGGCGGGCGTCTCAAGAGCGCCGACGCGAATGCCCGGCTGGGACAGGGCGAATACCTGGTCGCCGAGGCCGACGAGAGTGATGCGTCGTTCGTGCATCTGAAGCCGATGCTCGCGGTCGTCACGAACATCGATGCCGACCACATGTCGACCTATGACGGCGATATCGGCAAGTTGCGTTCGGGCTTCATCGAGTTCCTGCACAACCTGCCGTTTTACGGGCTTGCCGTGGTGTGCAGCGACGACCCCGGAGTTCGCGAAATCATGGGCAGCATAGGGCGCGCTGTCGTGACTTACGGCCTCGATGCGGATGCGGACCTGCGTGCCGAGAACATTGAATTCGATGCCGGCAGGACACGTTTTGACGTCATCCGTGGCAACGACAAGCCGGCGTTGCAGATCACGCTGCGGCTGCCAGGGCTGCACAACGTCCGCAACGCGCTTGCCGCAATTTCGGTGGCCGAGGAGCTGCAGATATCGGACGACGCGGTGGTCAGGGCGCTCGAGAAGTTCGAGGGAATCGACCGTCGTTTCCAGAGCCTGGGCGAGGTGGCTACCGCCGCGGGCAAGGTCATACTCATCGACGACTACGGCCACCATCCGACGGAAGTCGCGGCAACGATCGCGGCGGCCAGGTCCGGCTGGCCCGACCGGCGCATCGTGCTCGTTTTCCAGCCGCACCGGTACACCCGCACCCGCGACCTTCTGGACGATTTCGCGCAGGTGTTGTCCGACGCGGACGTGCTGGTCCTTCTCGACGTCTTCGCGGCCGGTGAAGCACCGATAGCGGGTGCCGATGGGCGAGCCATTGCCCGCGCCGTCAGGTCCCGCGGCGCAGTCGAGCCCGTGTTTGTAGAATCTCTCGACGAACTGGAACCGGTACTCGCCAATATTCTCGAGGATGGCGACCTCGTTCTGACGATGGGCGCCGGGGATATCGGCGCGTACGCGGCGAAGCTCCCCCGGCTGCTAGGCACGCAGTCGAAGTCGAAGGTGCAATCGTGACGGCGGCGCTCGACAAGATTCGGCAGCGGGGTGAGTTGCGTTGTGACGAACCGATGAGCCGCCACACGTCGTGGCGCGCAGGCGGCAAGGCCGACCTGTTCTTCATTCCGGCAAGCGTCGGGGACCTGCAGGCCTTCCTGCGCGATCTCGACGCGCAGACGCCGATATTCTGGCTTGGCATCGGCAGCAACCTGCTCGTAAGAGACGGCGGCCTGCGCGGCGTCGTCGTATCGGCGACCGGCATCCTCAGGGATCTCGAACGTGTCGAGCGTTATCTCGTCCGCGCCGGCAGCGGCGTTCCCTGCACCCGGCTTGCGCGGCAGTGCATTCGCTGGGGTCTCGGACCTTCGGAGTTCTTCGCCGGTATCCCCGGTACCGTCGGGGGCGCGCTCACGATGAATGCCGGCGCCCACGGCGGGGAGACATGGGAGCGCGTGGAGTCGGTACGCACGATCGACCGCGCGGGGGAAATTCACCGGCGTTCGCCGGCGGAGTATTCGGTGGGTTACCGCAGCGTCACCGGCCCGCCCGACGAATGGTTCCTGGAAGCGACATTCCGTTTCGAGCCCGGTGTCGAAGCGAGCATGGACGCGATGAAAGAAATGCTCGAGCGGCGCAAGGCCACGCAGCCGCTCGGCCTGCCGAGCTGCGGTTCGGTGTTTCGCAATCCGCCCGACGATCATGCCGCGCGCCTTATCGAGGCCGCCGGCCTCAAGGGCCACCGAATCGGTGGTGCGGAGGTTTCACCGAAACACGCCAATTTCATCATCAATACCGGCGACGCGACGGCGACAGACATCGAAGCGCTGATCGACCATGTCCGGCTAACGGTCAAAGAGCATCACGGCGTCGAACTGCAGCACGAAGTCCGCATTGTCGGTGAGGTTTCCCAATGAACACGGCGCTGCGAATAACCGAGCAACGACACGTTATCAGCGACGCCGCCGAATTCGGCCGCGTCGCCGTGCTGTTTGGCGGCAGGTCCGCCGAACGTGAAGTATCCCTGGATACGGGCAAGGCCGTGCTGGCTGCCCTGCAGGCGCGCGGCGTCGATGCGGAGGGCTGGGACCCCGCGGAGCACGCGCTGGGTGATCTCGCTGCGGCAGGCTTCGACCGGGCCTGGATCGCGCTGCACGGGCCCGGCGGCGAGGACGGCGCGATCCAGGGCGCACTGCAGTGGCTGGGACTGCCGTACACGGGCAGCGGAGTGATGGCATCCGCGCTCGCGATGGACAAGGTACGGTCCAAGCGTGTGTTCGACGCGGCGGGAATACCCACGCCGGATTATGCAATCGTGCGCAATCGAACCCATGCGCTACTGGCGGCCGAAGACTTCGGTTTTCCGCTGATCCTCAAGCCGGCATGCCAGGGATCGAGTGTCGGCATGACCAAGGTGTTCGATCCGGACGACCTGAACGCCGCGGTGGACCTCGCCCTGAGTTTCGACGACGTCGCAATCATCGAACGATGCATCGTCGGCAGTGAATACACGGTGGCCGTGCTACAGGGCGAGGCGCTGCCCTCGATTCGAATCGAAACGCCGCGCGTCTTCTACGACTACCGGGCGAAATACGAGTCCGATCGTACGCGCTATCACTGCCCCGGCACCGATCGCGAGGAAGTCGAACAACAGTATGCCAGCCTGGCCCTGACCGCGTTCGCCGAAATTGGCTGCTCCGGGTGGGGCCGCGTGGATTTCATGACCGGCAACGATGGCCAGCCGCTCGTCCTGGAGATCAACACGGTACCGGGCATGACCAGCCATAGCCTGGTGCCGATGGCGGCCAGGCAGTCGGGCATCGATTTCGGGGAGTTGTGCTGGCGAATTCTCGAAACCAGCTTCGCGGATGACGATGGCGACGATCGCGTCGAAGGAGTGACTCATGGCGCGTAAACAGGCGCGACGCCGCAAGCAGAAGAAAGCGATCCGCTTCCGGATGCCGTCCATCTCCATTGCACGCATCCTGACTCCGATGGTGGCGGTGCTGATCGTGTACACGACCTACCATGTCAGCGGCAAACTGCTCGACCGGCCGATCGGGTCGATCTCGGTCAACGGACCGTTCCAGCGCGTAACGGCGCTGCAGATCGAGGAGGCCATCAGCGAGGAACTCGACGCCGGCTTTTTTGGCGCCGACGTCGGTCGCATGCAGCAGCGTATACAGGCGCTCACGTGGATCGACGGGGCGACCGTCGCCCGCCGCTGGCCGAATCGAATCGCAATCGGCGTGACCGAGCAGGTGCCGGCCGCCACCTGGGGCGAGAGCGGCCTGCTCAACGTCCGTGGCGAGTTGTTCGTTACGGATGTCCGCCACGTCCCGGCGGAACTGCCGCGCCTGAGTGGTCCGGACGATCGCTCGGCCGACGTTGCCCGGCGTTATCTCGCGGTCAGGGCGCAGCTGATTCCGCTGGGCCTCGACGTTCGCCGTGTGCAACTGGATGCGCGCGGAGCCTGGGACATGACGTTGACCAATGGCGTGGACATCCGTCTCGGGCGCCGCGATGTCGAAGAACGGACGAGCCTGTTCCTCGACGTCGTCGCGAACATCATCACCGGCAGGGCGGCGGATATCGACTACGTCGACATGCGCTACAGCAACGGCTTCACGATCGGCTGGAATGATGGCGCGGCGGCTCCGGCCACCGATCCCGGGGAAGAAGACCCGTCCATGCTGGCCTCGCGAGGAAAGCCGTAGACATGCAGAAGCGCGGTGACAAGAACCTGATCGTCGGTCTCGACATCGGCACGTCGAAAGTCGTTGCGATCGTCGGCGAGTTGAATGACGAGGGCGACATCGAAGTTGTCGGTATCGGCTCGCATCCTTCTCGCGGGCTGAAAAAGGGCGTGGTCGTGAACATCGAGTCGACGGTGCACTCCATCCAGCGCGCGGTCGAGGAAGCCGAACTGATGGCAGGTTGCGACATTCACTCGGTGTACACCGGGATTGCGGGAAGCCACGTGCGCAGCCTCAACTCGCACGGCATCGTTGCGATCCGGGACAAGGAAGTATCTCCCGGGGATGTGGATCGCGTTATCGACGCGGCGCAGGCCGTCGCCATTCCTGCGGACCAGAAGATACTGCACATCCTGCCGCAGGAGTTCCTCATCGACAGTCAGGAAGGTATTCGCGAGCCCGTCGGCATGTCCGGCGTCCGGCTGGAGGCCAAGGTTCACATGGTAACAGGCGCGGAGAGTGCGGCGCAGAACATCGTCAAGTGCGTGCAACGCTGTGGCCTGGAAGTGGACGACATCGTGCTCGAACAGCTGGCTTCGAGTTACTCGGTTCTGACGGAAGACGAAAAGGAACTCGGCTCGTGCATCGTCGATATCGGCGGCGGCACGACGGATCTCGCCGTCTTCCTCGGCGGCGCGATCCAGCACACGGCTGTGATCCCGATCGCCGGGGACCAGGTGACCAACGACATCGCTGTGTCGATGCGCACACCTACGCAGTATGCGGAGGAAATCAAGATCAAGTACGCGTGTGCCCTGTCGCAGCTCGCGAACCCTGACGAGACGATCGAGGTGCCTAGCGTCGGCGACCGTCCGCCGCGGAGGCTGGCGCGACAGACACTCGCCGAAATCGTAGAGCCGCGTTACGAAGAACTCTTCGGCCTGATTCGCGATGAATTGCGGCGCAGCGGGTTCGAGGAGCTGATCGCCGCGGGCATCGTGATCACCGGCGGCAGCGCGAAGATGGAGGGTGCCGTCGAGCTCGCCGAAGAAGTATTCCACATGCCGGTCAGGCTCGGGGCGCCACAGTACGTCGAGGGCCTGATGGACGTGGTCAGAAACCCGATCCATGCGACCGGTGTCGGTCTGCTGCTTTATGGCTACGAGAATTTGTCGAGGCGGGGCCGGCGCAGTACGCCGATAAACAACAGCTTCGGCGACGTCTGGGAGCGCATGAAGGCTTGGTTCGGGAAGCAGTTTTGATAAATGGGAGTCCGGTTCGAAGCCGGGCTGGTTTGCGGGGTTCAGTGAGTACCCCTTGAGGACGATGAGCGGAGGAAGCTTGAATGTTTGAATTAATGGATGCACACAGCCAGAGCGCAGTGATCAAAGTGATCGGCGTCGGCGGAGGAGGCGGTAATGCCGTTTCGCACATGGTCGATGCCGGCATCGACGGCGTCGACTTCATCTGTACCAACACGGATGCGCAGGCGCTGAAAGGTTCGCGCGTCAGGACGTCGCTGCAGATCGGCTGCAATATCACCAAGGGACTCGGCGCCGGGGCGAACCCGGATGTCGGCCGTCAGGCAGCGATGGAAGACAGGGACCGCATATACGAGGTGATCGAGGGGGCGGACATGCTGTTCATCACGGCCGGCATGGGCGGCGGAACCGGCACCGGGGCGACTCCCGTCGTGGCACAGGTGGCGAAGGAACTCGGAATTCTGACGGTTGCCGTTGTCACGCGGCCTTTCGGCATGGAAGGCAACAAGCGCATGATGATTGCCGACCAGGGCATTACGGAGCTCGGCAAGTACGTCGACTCGCTGATCACGATCCCGAACGAAAAGCTGCTTACCGTTCTCGGTGGAGAGACGACGCTACTCGATGCTTTCCGTGCGGCAAACCAGGTTCTGCAGGGGGCAGTGCAGGGCATTGCGGAACTGATAACGCGTCCCGGACTCATCAATGTCGATTTCGCGGACGTCAAGACGGTCATGGCCGAGATGGGCATGGCGATGATGGGGTCGGGCGCGTCGTCCGGCGAAGACCGCGCCCGGGAGGCGGCGGAGGCTGCGATATCGAGTCCGCTGCTGGAAGACATCAACCTGGCAGGTGCCAACGGGATTCTGGTGAATGTCACGGCCGGCATGGACCTGTCGATCGGCGAGTTCCAGGAGGTCGGCGCGACAGTGAAGGAATTCGCATCGGACGATGCCACGGTCGTCGTCGGTACGGTCATCGATCCCGACATGACCGACCAGATCCGCGTGACGGTCGTCGCGACAGGACTCGGGCAGGCCGCGGCGAAGGCCGAAGGACCGATGCGTATCGTGCGCCGTTCTGCCGAAAAACCGAGCGAACCGAACTACCAGAGCTTCGACAAGCCGACGGTACACAGGAAACGCGCGGTCGGCGATGGCCTCGAGGGCGTGGGACTGCAGGAAGACCTGCTGGATATCCCGGCGTTCCTGCGGCGGCAGGCTGACTGACGACGGAGAGGGCGACCCGGCGTTACTCACTGGCGCCGGAGCAAGCGAAAGTCCCTCACCTCTGCTCCGCCGGCCCGGCATAGCCGGGCCGGCCCCTCTCTTTCCCGTCACCTCCCGCAATCCCGAGGCGTCTATCTCGGTTATCATAAGGGCTTGAAAATCTTGAAGAGATTCGAAGCTGGTGATACGCTCGGCGCACTCCGCGGCGCCACATCGCTATCAAAATTTCTTCCCGTGTGTGGTTGGCTTGCAACAAACCGGACGAATTCAGAGCAAATTCAAAAAGTGCCCATGTTGCGACAACGCACACTCAAGACCGCTATCCGCGCAACCGGTGTCGGCCTGCACAACGGAGAGAAGGTGTACATGACGCTGCGGCCCGCGGCGGAGAACTCCGGAATCACTTTTCGGCGCGTTGATCTGGAGCACCCGGTCGATATTCCGGCGGATCCCAGGCTGGTCGGGGAAACGATGCTCGGGACCACGCTGATAAAGGACGGCGTAAAGGTAGCAACGGTCGAACACCTGATGTCGGCGCTGGCCGGCCTCGGTATCGACAACCTGAATGTCGACCTGTCTGCGCCCGAAGTGCCGATTATGGATGGCAGCGCCGGGCCGTTCGTGTTCCTGCTGCAGTCGGCCGGGATCGAAGAACAGAACGCGCCGAAGAAGTTCATCCGCATCAAGAAGAAGGTTCGTGTCGAGGACGGCGAAAAATGGGCCGAGCTCGTGCCCTTCAATGGCTTCAAGGTGAACTTCGAGGTGTACTTCAATCACCCCGTTTTCAACAAGATCAGCCAGCGGGCGACCATCGATTTTTCGTCCACGTCCTTTCTCAAGGAAGTCAGCCGGGCAAGGACCTTCTGTTTTCTTCGCGACGTCGAAGCGCTGCGCGAGCGCAACCTGACGCTCGGTGGCAGCATGGACAATGCCATCGTCCTCGACGATTACCGGATACTGAACGAGGATGGCCTGCGGTATTCGAACGAGTTCGTAATCCACAAGATCCTCGACGCGATCGGCGACCTGTACCTCCTCAACCACAGTCTTATCGGCGAGTTCCGCGCATACAAGTCGGGCCACGATCTTAACAATAAGCTGTTGCGCGCGTTGCTCGAACAGGAAACAGCCTGGGAAGAAGCCACGTTCGAGAATGGCCGCAAGGCGCCGATTTCCTACGCCACGCCTTCCTACGCCTGAGCGGACTGCGGGTTTCCGCAATTGCCAATCGACTGCGGGGCCCCACAATAGATCCTGGAAAGGGCACTGTTGCCGGCGTGATGCGGTGCAGGCCTGATTTCCTGTAAACGTTGCTTTGAGCAGGTCGAAAGATGCGAGGTATGGCAACACTGTGTTCGGCGCTGGTACTCGCGCTTCATGGATGTACGGCCGGGACGTGGATCGTCGGTGAGAGCGACGTCGGGCCGAAGGACATGCTGCCGCCGGCATACGACTACTCGGCATACTTCAAAGCTTTCGACAATCCCTGGGTGGGCAGGAGCCGTGATGAACTGCTGCAGGCCCTGGGCCCACCCGACGCGATTTTCGAGGCGCGGCACCAATTCGCTGATTTCGAGGCAGGTATCCCTGCCTCCAGCTATGTTTATACAGGGAATGACGCGTCGCTTGGCCACTGCGTCGATACTTACGTGATCGACGAGTGGACCTCGACGGTGATCAAATATTATTGCCGCTAGTCGTCCCGTCAGCCGAACGCTCCGCACCGACGCCGTGTTTCGAGAGCCCGCCATTTGCCCGCGCAGCTTGCGGATTCCCCGAACTTGCCAACGGCCTGCGGGCCCCCATATTAAAAGTTAGCCGGGTTTTTTCGCTCTAGGCGGCTCGTGAGACGGATCCGATTTCAGGAGCCGCCGCGAGGGCGCCGGGCCATGAGAGGCAATGCATTACTGTGGTTGTTGCTGGTTCTGCCTTTTCACAGTTGCACCTTCGAATCGCTGATATTCGGCGACGAAAATAGCCATGCGCCCGAGGTTCGGTATCCCAGCTACGCCTACTCCGCATCCTCCAGGTCCACCGATAATCCCTGGGTGGGCAGGAGCCGCGACGAGCTGGTGGAAGCGCTGGGTCCGCCCGACGCCATGTACGAGGCGAGACCCAAGTTCATGAAATACTGGAAAGAAGGAATCCCGACGACAACGTACGTTTACAGTGACACGAATGACGCGTCTGGGCACTGCATTGACGCTTACGTAGTGGCCGAGCCGACCTCGACGGTGATCGAGTATTACTGCCGCTAGGTAAG
>Ga0224502_10000080_pt1 | contig 26138 bp, 26 predicted proteins | sample SF_Oct11_sed_USG_5_FD_169104 | JGI IMG/M metagenome (GOLD analysis project Ga0224502, IMG submission 169104) | Sediment microbial communities from San Francisco Bay, California, United States - SF_Oct11_sed_USGS_13 | ecosystem: Environmental > Aquatic > Marine > Sediment | place: USA... | reverse complement strand
GAATTAACTCACGGTACCTGCCCAGAGTGTGCAAAAAAATTTATTTGGAATAATTTCAATAAATAATTTTAACAAAGATCATTAGAAGTAAGTAATTTTTCAATCTTCCTTTATGAAATTTAATGGCAGGGTCAGAAATGGTCCTGCCTTTTCTTTTCGTTAAAACTTTTAATTGCTGCATTTACAGTCGTTAATGATTCTTAAAATACAAAGATGTACACTGGATATGTTAACCCTGCCAGAAATGGCGGGGTTTTTTATTGCCTTCCCCTACCCTACCAAAAGTTTTTTTATGTCCTCTAGCCACAATAATAAGTTGGACAATAGTTGTCCAAAGTAAAAATCAAACAAAAAAAGAGGTTACGAAAAAATCCGTAACCCCTTGATATTAAATGGTCGGGACGAGAGGATTTGAACCTCCGGCCCCCTGAACCCCATTCAGGTGCGCTACCAGACTGCGCTACGTCCCGACCTATTCCAAAAATCAACAAAAACGGGCTCCATTATGTATGAAGGCACCACCCTTTGTCAATTATTCTCTCTATTAATTTATTTCTTTTCCAGCAAATCCTGCAGCTGCTTCAGGTCCCGTTTGAGTTCCGCAAGCATTGTGCGTGCCTTAGCTCTTGGTTTGGGACTGCTTTTTTTCTCGTTCTTCTTTTCTGTCAGCAGCTTTCTCGCACCCGGGACAGTATAGCCATCCTCATACAACAATTTTTTGATCGTAAGGATATTTTCAACATCAACCCGCCTGTATAGCCTCTGCTTCGATGATGCCCGCTGGGGCCGGATTATTTTGAATTCCGATTCCCAGTACCGGAGAACATGGGGTTCCACACCGGTAATTTTTTTTACCTCGCCGATCCTGAAATAAAGCTTATCAGGAATAATCCCCTGACCAAGGGAAGCTGATAAGGCGTTCTCTTTGATGTTCTGGCGGGCTATTTTATCCACTACGCTAGGTGTTGATCTTCATCCGCAACCCTTTACTCGGCTTAAAGCTGACCATGCTTCTGCTGCAAATCTCCATGGCATCACCGGTTCGGGGATTACGGCCCTTTCTGGGTGTTTTATTTCTGACATTCAATGTGCCAAAATGGACCAGTTTGATTGATTCCCCCTTCATAAGGGTCTCTTTCATGATGGAAAAAACCGTATCGACTATTTCTTCAGCACTGCGCTGGGAAAAACCCAATTTCGCATTAATGGCTTTTGCCAGGTCTTTGCGGGTAATATTTGATCGTTTCATCGTTTGGTTAGTTCTAGTTTTAATTTAAGTTTATGGATTATCCTGCCTCACGTAATTTACCCTGAAAACGTTTTTCCAGCATCATGATAAGGCGTTGATGCACCTTGTTCACGGTTTTGTCATCCAGGGTCTGCTCAAGAGAGCGGTAGGTTAAAGAGATGGCGACACTCTTATGGCCAGCAGCAATGGCATCACCCTGGTAGACATCAAAAATTTCCGCCGCTTCAACAAGTGCTTCACCTGCATTGTCAATGGCTGTCAGCAGTTCACCGGAAGCAACCGCTTCGGGAACGATGAGGGCAATATCCCAGTTGACGGATGGAAATTTGGGCAGCTGTGTAAATGATTTCGGCTCCGGCCCATGCTCAGTGATCAGGTCAAGATCAAGATCAAAGAAGAACACAGCCTGCTTGATGCCAAAACTTTTCAGGACATCAGTTTCAATTTTTCCTATATGACCGAGAAGCCTGTCACCGGCTCGGCAAACAATGCAGGAATCAGGCTCGGTATAGCTGGGAACAACACTGCTATTGTTGTTAAACTCTAATTTGACACCCTTTGCAATCCGTACTTCCTGCAGGATTGCTTCCACTGTTCCCTTGCAGTCGTAAATATCGACCAGTGTACTGCCGAAATGCAGCAGAGGAGCCCCGGGGTGCCTGCGTCCGCTGATGACACCGGCTAGCCGCATATTCTCCTGAGGCAGGGGCTCATCAGCTAGCGGGTGAAAAACCTTGCCGATCTCAAAAAGCCTTATATCGTTGCTCTGACGGCTGGTATTTCTGGCAATGTTCTGCAATAAACCCGGCAGCAACATGGTGCGCATGATTTTCTGGTCCTCGGAAAGAGGATTGAGAAGCGCCACGGCCTTTCGGATTGGATCATTGCCCTGCAGCTGCAGCCGGTCAAAATAATTCTCATCGACGAAGCTGTAGTTTATGGCTTCGAAAAAGCCCTGTGAAACCAGCATTGCTGCCAGTTTTTTCCGCAACTCCAGGCCCGGCTGCTGTTCCGGAAAACTCATGGGCACGATGGGCATCGTTGTGGGGATTTCATTATAGCCCTGCAGCCTGGCAACCTCTTCTATGAGGTCAACTTCCCTTTCCAGGTCTACACGGAAGCTTGGAGGTGTAACCAGCAGCGTATCTTCATCCGCTTCGGTCACCGCGAGCTCTATGCTTTCAAGAAAACGGCCGACTTCCATGGCGTCAAGCTGCAGGCCCAAAATATCATTGGTGCGGCTGATGCGCAGTTTGATTGCCTCCCGCGGCTTGATTCCCGCCACACAATCATAGCCGTTTGCAACAATCTCTGCCCCGGTTATCTCGACCAGAAGCTGCACCGCCCTTTCCATGGCCCTGGGGGAAACTTCGGGATCCACACCCCTTTCAAAACGATAGGAAGCCTCGGTGCCCAGGTTCAATTGCCTGGCAGTCCTGCGGACACTGAGAGGATTAAAACAGGCGCTCTCCAGCAGGATATCCCTGGTCGATTCAATAACCTCGGAATTCTCTCCGCCCATGACACCGGCGACTGCCACCGGCTTTTCAGCATCACAGATAAGAAGCATTTCCTTGTCAAGCTGCCTTTTTTCGCCGTCCAGGGTGACAATATGCTCCCCGGCCCGGGCCCGGCGCACAATGATCCTGCCGCCGGCCAGCCTGTGAAAATCAAAGGCATGCAGCGGCTGCCCATACTCGAGCATGACCAGGTTGGTTATATCCACTACATTATTAATAGGCCGGAGTCCAACCGCGAGAAGTCTTTTCCTCAGCCACCAGGGTGAAGGGCTGATGCTGACATTCCTCAATAGTCTTGCCCCATATCGGGGACAGTCTTCAGGGGCAAGAACTTCAACGGAGAACGGAACCTCTTCCCCGGTTAATTCCGGCAGCTCATTTTTCACCGGCTGCTTCAGTTTCTGGTTGGTGAATCCTGCAATCTCCCTGGCAATTCCGAGAACACTGGTGCAGTCGGGCCGGTTGGGTGTCAAGTCAACTTCTATGAGCGTATCCCGCAAGGAAAGTGCATCAGGCAGTGACTGCCCTGCCCTTGCTGTGCCCGGCAGTTCCATGATACCGCTGTGGTCTTCGCTTATTCCAAGGTCCTTTTCCGAACAGAGCATACCCGAGGACTCCTGGCCGCGGATTGCGGCTTTCCTGACCTTCATCCCTGAAGGCAGAGTGACGCCCGGCAAGGCAATTGCAGTTAAAAGGCCGGGGCTGGCATTGGGAGCTCCACACACGACCTGGAACTCCTCGGCGTCGAGAACAACATCACACAGGGTCAGGCGGTCGGCATCGGGATGCGGCCTTACATTGACAATCCTTGCTACCTTTATAGTATCCAGGTCCCGGTACAACTCAATAACATTATCCACCTCAAGTCCGAGCATGGTCAACTTGTCCGCCACAACTTCAACAGGCAGATCAACGTCAATATATTCTTTTAACCAGTTCAGGGTGAATTTCATGGATACTTACACGCGTATGGAATAATTAATTTTTAGGCAGGAACACACACTTCCTGCCTTCATCTTTATGGACTGATTGCTCAAAATTGCTTGAGAAAGCGCAGATCGTTTTCGTAAAATAACCTGATATCATCAATGCCGTACTTGAGCATTGCTATTCTTTCCATGCCGAGCCCAAAGGCGAAGCCGCTGAATTCCTCTGGATCATAATCAACCATTTTGAATACTTCAGGGTCAATCATGCCGGCGCCCAGTATTTCGAGCCAGCCCGTCTGTTTGCAGACGCGGCAGCCCTCCCCACGGCAGATGACACAACCGATGTCAACCTCTGCACTCGGTTCGGTAAACGGGAAAAAACTTGGCCTGAAACGCAGTCTGATATCCTCCTGGTCGAACATTTTCTGACAGAATACGGTCAGAACACCTTTCAGGTCGGCAAAGGAAACCTTGCGATCAACCAGGAAACCTTCCACCTGGTGAAACATGGGCGTGTGGGTTATGTCTGAATCACAGCGATAAACCTTGCCGGGGGCTATGATCCGCAGAGGCGGTTTTTCAATCTCCATGGCCCGGATCTGCATGGGAGAAGTATGGGTGCGCAGCAGGATGGAATCGTTGATATAAAAGGTATCATGCATATCCCTGGCAGGATGATGCTGCGGAATGTTGAGGGCCTCAAAGTTGTAATAATCAAGCTCAACGTCCGGGCCTTCAGCAACTGCAAAGCCAAGATCGACAAAAATGGAGCAGACCTCGTCCATGATCTGGGTTACCGGGTGTAAACGCCCAAAAGGCACCAAACGCCCCGGCAGGCTCAGATCATCCCGTTGTCTGTCCGCTCCCGCAACACTGGCGGCTAACTCGGCTTTCCTGGCATTGAACTTCTGCTCAAGTGCTTCCTTGATTTCATTGGCCAGTTTACCAAGGCGAGGCCTGTCTTCTGCTGAAACTTGACCGAGCTGGCGCAGGAGGGTTGTAAATAAACCCTTGCGTCCCAGGTAGCGGACCCGTATCTCTTCCAGGTCCTTGGGGTTATCAAGGGTTGCAAGCTTCGTTTCTGCTTCAGCCTGGAGTTGGCGTAGCTCTTGCTCCATGATCGTGGGTATTCAGCGGGTCAGATACTTACTGGACCGCAAGTTTGACAACCTGGGAGAAACTGTTGGGATCAAGTATAGCCATGTTGGAAAGCACCTTGCGGTCCAATTCCACACCGGACTTTTTCAAACCACCCATCAACTGGCTGTAGCTCGTACCATTCTGTTTTGCCGCAGCACTGATGCGGGTTATCCAGAGTCGACGGAAGTCTCGTTTCTTGTTTCTCCGGTCACGGTAGGCATAACTGAGGGCCCTGTCAACAGCTTCCGTAGCTGTTTTGTATAGCCTGCTGCGGCCACCCCGGAAACCCTTGGCCAATTTAAGAACTTTATTTCTTCTGCGGCGTGCTTTAAATCCGCGTGTTACACGTGCCATGTATATACCTCTTTCTGTTTGAGCAATTAAAATTTATAGATACAAACTACATGTAAGGTAAAATCCGCTTGATTCCCTTAACGTTTGTGTCATCAACAAGGCCTGATTTTCTCAGTCCTCTTTTTCTCTTCGTGGTTTTCTTGGTGAGAATATGACTGGCATAGGCTTTATTTCTCACAATCTTCCCGGAACCGGTTGCCTTGAAACGCTTTGCCGCACCGCGATTTGTTTTCATTTTTGGCATAACTCCACTCTCCTAAACGCTATAATAATTATCAACTATATTGATTAACGTATTATTCTTTCGTTATTTTTTCAACAAAAAGAATTAAAAATATTTCCTTACCTGTTGTCAGCCTCGCTTACAATCCGCCAACAGGTATTACGTCTCTAATCTAAAAAAATCTATAGGCTCAGTTGATGACTGAAAGTTTATTATATGATCATCAACTCTTCGGGGCGACAAACATGACCATTTGCCTCCCCTCCATTGTGGGCTGCTGCACAATTGTTGCATCTTCACCGAGTGCCTCGGCAATCTTGTTCAGCACTTCAACTCCCTGGCTGTGGGCATAGACTATTTCTCTTCCCCTGAAGCGCAGGGTAATTTTCACCTTGTTTTTATTAGCCAGGAACTTCTTGATATTTTTTATCTTGAAATTCAGGTCGTGCTCTTCTGTCTTGGGTCTGAATTTTACTTCCTTGACCTCAACTACTGTCTGCTTCTTTCGTGCTTCGGCCTGCTTCTTACTCTGCTCATAACGGAATTTATCATAATTCATTATACGGCAGACGGGAGGATCAGAAGCGTCAGAAATCTCAACAAGATCAAGCCCTTCCTCAAAGGCTTTTTCCAGGGCTTCCCGACTGGACATTACTCCCAGCTGTGTGCCATCAGCACCGATCAAGCGTACCTGATCGTACCGAATATCTTCATTCATCCTGATTTTCAATTCACGTTTGCTGACTGGTTGCCTGCTTTTCCTTTTAATACCATACCTCCTTACTTACTTGATTGATAAAAACATACAGACCTGGCGCCCTTTGCAATCTACCCCAGCGCCGCCGTACACTCCTCCTTGATCTTTGCAGCAAAATCTTTGACTGACATGGGAGGCAGGTTCTTGCCGCTTCTCTCACGTACAGTAACTGTCCCTGATTCAGCCTCGCGATCGCCAATTACCAGCATATATGGAACTTTTGCCAGCTGTGCTTCCCGAATTTTATAATTCAGTTTCTCGTTCCGCAGATCCTTCTCAATCCTGACACCGGATCGGCGCAGCTCCTGGTAGATATTTTCACAGTAATCAGCCTGGGCGTCGGTAATGTTCATGATGCGTGCCTGCACAGGTGACAGCCAGACGGGAAAGGCACCGGCATAATTTTCAATCAGCACTCCGATGAAGCGCTCTAAAGAGCCCATCAACGCCCTGTGGATCATGATCGGCTGATGTTCCCTGCCGTCTTCGCCAATATAATTAACCTCGAAGCGTTCCGGCAAGTTAAAGTCCACCTGGATGGTGGAGCACTGCCAGGAACGCCCCAGGACATCCTTAATTTTTATATCAATCTTAGGCCCGTAAAAAACCCCTTCCCCGGGGTCAATCTGGTATGCAAGCCCCCTCTTCTCCAGGGCCTGCTCCAGGGCATCTGTTGCTTTCTGCCAGTGCGCCTCGCTGCCGACATATTTATCAGGCCGGGTTGAAAGGTAAATGTCATACTGATCAAAGCCGAAGGTTGCCAAAATATTCAAGTTAAGGTCGAGAATATTAAAGATTTCCTCTTCCAGCTGGTCGGGCCTGCAAAAAATATGGGCATCATCCTGGGTGAATCCCCTTACCCGCAGAAGCCCGTGCAGCACCCCTGTTCTTTCATAGCGGTAAACCGTGCCCAGTTCACACCAGCGCAGCGGAAACTCCCTATAGCTTCGCAACTGCGACTTGTAGATGGCAATATGAAAGGGGCAGTTCATCGGCTTCAACTGGTACTGCACATCGTCAATGGCCATGGAGGAATACATGTTCTCGCTGTAAAAATCGAGATGGCCGCTGGTTTTCCACAGGTCAAGCTTGGCTATATGCGGGGTATAGAGCAATTCATAATCATGCCTGTAGTGCTCTTCCTTCCAGTAATCTTCTATAAGCCTGCGCAGCAATGCACCCTTTGGCTGCCAGAGGATGAGGCCGGGGCCAACCTGGTCGCTGATTGTAAAAAGCCCCAGTTCCTTGCCGAGCTTGCGGTGATCGCGCTTCTTGGCCTCTTCCAGATCATTGAGATATCTCTTCAGCCTTTTTTTATCATCAAAGGCTGTACCATACAGACGCTGCAGCATTTGATTGTGCTCATCGCCACGCCAGTATGCACCGGCAACCTTGATCAGTTTGAAAACCTGCAGCCAGCTGCTGTTTGGAACATGGGGGCCGCGGCACAGATCAACAAAATCGCCAAGCTGGTAAAGGCTTACCCTATCTCCTTCTATCTCCTTGAGCAGTTCAACCTTGTACTGCTCGCCCTTCTCTTCAAACAGCGCTATTGCCTCTGCTTTTGAGACTACGTTTCTTGTAAAGGGGACCCCGCCTTTTACGGTTTCCTGCATCTTGGCTTCTATACTTTCAAAGTCCTCCGGGGTAAATGGAGTTTCCCGTTCAAAATCATAGTAGAAGCCGTCTTCAATGGCAGGCCCGATGGCAACTTTCACCTTGGGGCCGTAAAGATCAAGGACTGCCTTGGCCATGAGATGCGCGGTGCTGTGCCGCAGGATATCAAGGCCTTCAGCGCTTGAAATTAATACCGGCCGCAGCTCTATTTTTTCCTGGCCCAGGCTGTCGAGCCTTGTTGAAAGATCAACCAGAGTATCACCTACACCGACGGCAACAGTCTGCTTCCGCTGTTTGTTGGAAAGAAGCTCAGCAAGGGCATCAGCCACTGAAGCATCACCGCCAAAGCCCTTGGCTTCTCCTTCAGGCAATATGATTGTTATCTCAGACATTTACTTATATCCAAACCGTACCGGGTTCTGTCTCTCTGTTTTCCGGCCAAAAACCCATTATCGGGGGGTGACCGGGTAACTTGGCTGGCCTTATAAAATCCTGGGCCAGATGCAAAAAGGCTTCGCCAGGTACAAGCCTTTGTGGCAGCCCCACCACAGCGAAGCCTACGCTTATTTTCATTACCTGAAAGGTAAATCTGGTAGGCGCGGGCGGTTTCGAACCGCCGACTTCTTCCGCGTCAGGGAAGCGCTCTCCCGCTGAGCTACGCGCCTACATGACAGACCAAATTTTCAGGTAATTTTTTCTCAAAAACAAACCGCTTGGGGAAACTTTATCGACGCAGCTAAAACGGAAACCAAATACCAGCAATTGCCTTTCCTGTCAAGGAAATATCACATAAACATGCAAAATAAATCACTTTGATTCCTGGCGTGTTTCGATAGCTCTGGCCAGGGTGACTTCATCAGCGTATTTTATATCCATTCCCATGGGTATCCCACAGGCAAGCCTTGTTACTTTCACCTGTTCCGCATGCAGGATCCGGAAAAGATAGGATGCCGTCGCCTCGCCGGGAACCGTTGAACTCGTGGCAATCAATACTTCTGCAATTTTCTGGCGCCGAATGCGATTTACGAGTTCATTTATTTTGATCTCTTCCGGTCCAATACCGTCCATGGGAGCCAACACGCCATGAAGGATATGGTAGAGCCCCTGGTAGGCTCCGGTTTTTTCAATGGCTAAAAGATCATCCGGCCCCTCCACAACACAGACCACTTCTTTATTGCGACCGGGATCTGAGCATATCCTGCACGGGTCTGTTTCTGAGAAAACAAAGCAACTGGAGCAGAGTTTTACGGCAGCATGCAGCTCTGCAAGATCGGCGGCGAGCGCCCTGGCTTCTCCGGCAGGACTTCGCATGATATGCAGGGCAAGACGGCTTGCCGTTTTTTTACCGATGCCAGGCAACCTGCTTAAATCCTGAATTAATCTTTCCAGTGCTGGTGGAACGACCTGCATTGTCTCTCTCCAGACCCTAAAGAATACCCGGAATATTTATGCCGCCGGTGATTTTACGCATTTCTGCCTGGGCCATATCCTGGGCCTTCTTGAGGCCTTCATTCACAGCTGAAACAATGAGATCCTGGAGCATTTCCCGGTCTTCAGGATTAATGACCTCTCTATCTATCTGCACAGACAAAAGTTCATTCTTGCCATTGAGTGTTACTGAAACCATCCCGCCTCCGACGGAAGCGGTGACCGTCCTGCCGGCCAACTCATTCTGGACCTGGCTCATCTTCTGCTGCATCTGCTGCGCCTGACGCATTATTTCATTCATATCCATATTTATAGGATCCTGTGTATATTAAGTGACTAAAGTAAAAAACTAATTCAAAATTCATAATTCAAAATTCATAATTTATAACCCTGTTATTCACCTGCTCCGCGGCCCTGTTCTGATATTTACCACCCTGCCGCCAAGAACTTCTGTGGCCATCTCTACAAGCGGGTCGCTTGCCAGGGCACGTCTTTCTTCCTGGGGACCGATTCCATCCTGGCCAATAATACCCTGGGAGTCCGCTCCCCGGATCTTGATGCCTATCTTGAATTCCTTCTGGAAAAAATCCTGGGAAAATTCAGTGAGAAATTTCATATTCTCCTTGGACTGCAGCATCTTGCAATCAGAGGGGTCATCAAACTTTAAAATGAGATCCGCCCCCTCCTCGCGGACTTTGGAACAGAGGCGCAGGGTATGGGCCATCCATTTCTTTCTGTCCATTACATATACAATGAACTCATCCCAGTTTTTACGCACATCCCGGGTGGAAGGTTCGACTGTGTTTTTTTCGATACCTTTGTCAGTGGCTTGCTTAGCAGGAGTCTCTGTTTCAACAGGTTGCTGCTTGCCCGGCTCTTCAGCTTTCCTGGTTTTGTCAGTTTTTTTTTGCGGCTGTCTTGGCTTTCCAGGGATTTCAACGCTGTCTGCCTTTTGTGGCGCCTGACTTTTTGTTTTCTCTTTGACACGGGGATTTGGGGCAGGAATCCGGGGTGTTATTTCTTTTTTTATGGATGCAACAACTCCACCTGACTGCATGGTTTCCAGCTTTCCCAGGAGTTCTGCCACCGGCACAACATTACCCGCCTCGGCAGCCCGGATAAGTGCCATTTCAAAAGCCAGGCGGGGATGGGAGGAATACTGCATCTCCTCAACTCCCTTGAGCAGCATATTAAAATAAAGCTGCAGGGTCTCGACCGTGTGCTGGCTTCCGATCTGACGCATTTCGGCAAACTCTTGATCAGGTACATCCAGAAGTTTTTCAGGATCTGCACTGACACGGCATATTAAAAGCGCCCTGAAATAATAGAGCAGATCATTGGCCAGTCTTTTCAGATCAACCCCGTAATTAGAGGTTTCCTCAAGAATCCTGAGACCATTGGCAAGATCACTGTTTAGTATTGCCGCAGCCATTGAACTGACGACCTGGCTGTCAACAAGGCCGAGAACCTTGATAACATCCTCATCGGTTATCTCGTCGCCACCGAATGAAAAAATCTGGTCCAGCAGGCTGAGCCCATCCCGCACACTGCCCCCCGCCTCCCTGACAATGATGTTTACGGCCCAGTCCGAAATAATGATTTTCTCTTCTTGGGCAATTTTACTGAAAAAAGCAAACAGTTCACGGGATGACACCTTCTGCAGTTCGTAGCGTTGGCAGCGGGAAAGTATGGTTATGGGAATTTTATGCAGTTCCGTGGTGGCAAACATAAAAATTACATGTTCAGGGGGCTCTTCCAGGGTCTTCAATAAGGCATTAAAGGCCTCGGTTGTAAGCATATGGACTTCATCGATAATGACGATCTTGTATCTGCTCTTGGTCGGGAAAAAACGGATATTTTCCTTGAGCTCCCTGATTTCCTGGATACCGCGGTTTGAAGCGCCGTCGATTTCATGGATATCAATAGCATTGCCGGCTGTTATCTCTGTGCAATGCTCACACTTGTTGCACGGGATTTTTGTCGGGCCCTCCTGGCAATTAAGGGCCTTGGCAACCAAGCGGGCAAGGGTCGTCTTGCCTACTCCCCTGACCCCGCTGAAAATGAGGGCATGGGGTATACGGTGCCGGTCAATGGCATTCTGCAGCGTCCGGATAACCGACTGCTGTCCGACAACTTCCTCAAATGTCTGGGGGCGCCATTTTCTGGCTAATACTAAATATGACATTGGCAGAAAAAAGGATAGCCAGGTATTCTGCAACACACAAAGTTTCTCACTACCGTTGCTTCCTCCCGGATCTGGCGGGGTTCGCGAGTCTTTGTTGCGCAGAACCTGGCTATCACACTTAAGACTTCCTTAAAGAATGGCGGAGAGGGTGAGATTCGAACTCACGGTACTTGCGTACACACGCGTTCCAGGCGTGCACCTTAAGCCACTCGGTCACCTCTCCACTCACCCTGGTTATTCTCGCCGCTGGTTAATACTCTTTTCGTTAAAAATATACAAACAAAAAACAAACATTAATTTTTCATTTTAACCCTTTCCAATAGTAATTTCAACTTGCCGGGAAAAAGGAAAAATACTGCAGCGCAATCACTTATTATCATTGAATCCGCCATCTACTTCAAACTCTTCGCTTTCATCCAAAAAAACTATTTTTAGATATCTGTCATCACTCATATGCAGAATGATATCCTCTGTTGTTCCAACAAAATCGGGGATATCAAGCTTATCGCCCTGTTTATCGTTCACAGTGCCATAGATATCTGGTTCATCATCATCGGGCCTTTCCTTTTCAATTACTACTTTATAGTAAATTTTATTATATGATTTATCACCCCAGACAATTTTACCCCAACCAGTCAGTTCCTGTCGTAAATCATCACGCATTTCAACCTCCTTATTCAGGCAATTTATGGTAAAATATAAGAGATAACGCCTTGAAATACAATAAAAAAGTGGCGGAGAGGGTGGGATTCGAACCCACGTGCCGGCTACTAACCGACAACCCGATTTCGAGTCGGGCCCGTTACGGCCACTTCGGTACCTCTCCGGCGCAATAACCATAAAGTTTCTTAACTGAATTCACAAAACTTCTTTTTTGCAAAACTATTTTACGCAGCCAGGCAGCGCAGTAAGTAAAAGGAAAACGATCCGGCAGCCTATTGGGTCTGTTTACGGGTAAGAAAAAAAGAAATCATAAAATCCTCCCCCTTTTCTTTTTGAAAAACGAGGTCAACAGTTCCCCACATTCCGCAGCCAATACTCCACCTTCAATTTCCAGTTGATGATTTAGCTTTCCGTCTCGGCCGATCCGGTACCGGGAAACTACAGCTCCGGCCTTAGAATCCAAAGCACCGAAAACCAGGCGTCTTATGCGGGCGTGGACAATGGCTCCGGCACACATGACACACGGCTCAATGGTGACATACAGGGTAGTGTTGGGCAGCCTGTAGTTTTCAAGCGTCTGCCCTGCTGCCTGCAATGCCTCTATTTCAGCATGTCCGGACGGGTTACGGTCAACAATGGACCTGTTGCCAGATGATGCAAGTACTGTGCCTTTTTCATCGACTATAACAGCACCCACAGGGACCTCGCCGAGTTTTCCTGCTTTACGTGCTTCCTGCAGGGCTAGACGCATAAAATGCAGATCCGTTTCTGCTGATTCCTTTTGGGTGTATTTCATATCGATATATTTAGTATCAACCTTGCAGGCTGTTATAATCTGTACAGGCTGATTACCTTCCCCAACAAATTTTTGTGTATCTTTTCCACATCAGAGAGTAGATTATTTTATAAGCCTGTACTATTATAATTTAAATTCTACCATAATATTTACTACCAAGGAGATTACAAATGGGGAAATATGTTTGTACTGTATGCGGATATATCTACGATCCGGCTTTGGGCGATCCTGAAAACGGCATTGCTGCGGGAACTGCATTTGAAGATCTGCCTGACGACTGGGTCTGCCCGGTTTGCGGCGCAGATAAGGACCAGTTTGAACCTACGGCATAATCCTGAATCGATGACGAAAATCTTCTAAAAAACTGGTCAGACACGATTTCCTTTGCCGGATTAATCCTTCCTCGGAGTCTGCCGTGGGTCGTTTATGCCCTGAAAGGGTGCTTACCGAAAATCGGGGTACATCAAACAGCTCACTGATTCATGAAAATGAAGAAATATCTCATTATTGGCAGCGGGGTCGCAGGCACCACTGCTGCTGAAAATATACGCCAGAATGACGCGACAGGTGAGATAACCATTGTTACAGATGAGGATCTCCCCTTCTATTACAGAGTCAGGCTGCCTGATTATCTTGGCGGCATTGTTGCAGAATCGGAACTGATCGCCAAAAAGAAAGCATGGTATGATCAGAAAAAAATCTTGTTAAAGCTTAATAGCAGGGTACGCGAAACTGATCCGGGCGAAAAACATGTTATGGCTGCTGATGGTGTGTCGCTCAGCTATGACAGGCTGCTACTGGCCAATGGCAGCCACCCTTTTATTCCACCGATCAAAGGCTCTGATTTGAAGGGAGTCTTTGCCATACACACTGTCCAGGATGTCAGACAAATCGTGCAGGCCGCTGAAAAAATCAATCATGTTGTTCTTATCGGAGGTGGCCTGCTCGGCCTTGAAGCAGCCAATGCACTTCACAGGCTTGGGAAAAATATAACCGTGGTTGAATTCTTTCCCCGGCTGCTGCCGCGCCAGCTTGATACTGAAGGAGCGGCAAGGCTCCAGCATTTTTTTGAAAACATGAACTTCACTTTCAGATTGGGGGCAACCACCAGAGAAATTAGCGGAAATGACAGGGTGGAGCAGGTTGTCCTGGAAAACGGCGACATCCTGCCAACAGAAATGGTCATAATTTCAGCAGGTGTGAGGCCCAACCTGGAACTGGCCAAAATGCTTGACCTGAAAACAGACAAGGGCGTTATTGTTGATAAATTTATGCAGACGAGTCAGCCAGACATTTTTGCAGCTGGCGATGTCATTGAATATGAGGGAAGGACCTACGGCATCTGGCCCGCAGCCATGGAACAGGGAAAAATCGCCGGCATAAATATTTCAGGAGGCAGGGCAGCCTATGCCGGGACGACGCTGTCAAATATCCTGAAAGTGGCTGGCATTGATCTGGCCTCAGCCGGTGAAATCGACGAGGAAAACAGGCACGAGTCAAAGATTGTAACATCTGCAGACATATACAAAAAAGTCGTCATTGACAACGGCAGGGTCATCGGCTGCATCATGCTTGGTGACAGGAAAAACTTTAACCGCATCAACAAGGCCATCACCTCCGGGGAAGACATTACCAGCGAGCTTGATACCCTGCTGAACGGTTGATCAGCCTTCCGATCTTTTCTGCTTCAAGGCGTAGTTGGCTGCCTCCCAGCCTGCGACACACCCCTCCCCAACAGCCTTGGCCATCTGGTAGGGATGTCCGGCAATATCGCCAGCTGCATAGACTCCGGTTATATTGGTCTGTTGTTTTTTATTGCATTCAATATGGGTAAAGGTCTCTGAATCAAGCTGGACATCGATTGATGTAGCCAGCTCCAGTGCTCCCTTTGCTCCCAACTCAATAAATATGCCTTCAACTTCCAGGCGCGTATCGTTTTCCAACAGGACACCTTCCACACTGTTTTCACCCAGTATTTCCGCTACCCATGTATCTTTGTGAACCGTTACTTCGCTTTCCCGCAGTTTTTTTTGTAATTCCTCAGACACGGCAAGCTCCCTGGTCACCAGGTGGACTTCGGAGGCGTATCCCAGAAGGGTCATAGCCCCATCCACCGCCGCACTTTCATTGCCCACCACAATGACCTTGGCATTCCGGTAAAAGTTGGCATCACAATCAACGCAGTAGCTCACCCCTTTGCCGGACAGCTCCTTCTCACCTTTTACCTTCAGTTTTTTCCTGGAAGTACCGGTGGCAAAAATCACGCTTCTTGATTTAATGTTTCTGCCGCTTTCGACGCGCACCGCAAAAGTATCTGATGCATGCTCTACATGCAGAACATCTTCAGCAAAATATTCCGCACCGAATCGTTGAATCTGCTCAATACCTACGGCAAGAAGTTCAGCACCTTCCCGGACACCATTAACACAGAGGTAATTTTCAATATGAGCCTTGTAGAGACTGCTTCGTTCCGGCCTACCGAGAACAAGGACCGATGCCCTTTTACGCACTGCATTTATGGCAGCCTGCAAACCGGCAGGACCGGCGCCAATGATCACCACATCATATAATTCTTCGCCCATTTCAACACTCCTGAGATTTATTATTCATTTCAATGCCTAAATAGTTTTCCCCGATATATCAGTGCAGGAAACTACCTTCCCATATAAAATTCTTAAGAATTTTTTCTCCTTTCAAAAATAAACTTTTATTTTTTTTCCTGACAATATCGACAGAGAAAAAAATATCGGCTATAGTCTAAAGCTTTTGCATTTGATACCTCCAATCCCTGCCAATGATTGCGGGTGTTGGAATATGATCATCCTGTAAGCACGGAAGTAGACTCTAATCACAAGGTTTATATTGGACAAGTTCCAATAGCATAAAAAAATCAAAACTAATTCTCTGAAAAGAAACATACACTGCAAACTGAAGCCGGAACATAAGCAGCGCAGTATACCACCCGGCTTATATTATCCATAAACATGCCGCAACTTTCAGAAAAACAACGAATCGTTATAACCGGTGTGGGGCTGGCAGCTCCCAATGCCGATAATCTGCAGGATTATCGCAACAGCCTCCTGGCAGGCAGAAGTGGTATTGGCGAAATTGAACTGCGTTATGTCGGCAAGGTACCGGCAGGCATATGTTCTTTCCCGGAGACGAAATACCGCAAGAAAAAGGAAAACAAACGCGGGACCCGGGCGGGATGCCTGGGGGTCTATGCTGCCAATGAAGCCATGCAGGATGCCGGCCTTGCCGATTTCTTGAACTACAGGCAAAACAGGACCGGAGTATATATTGGCTTAACCGAACACGGCACGGTTGAGACAGAAAACGAAATTTATAATTTAAGCCAGTTTGCATTTAATACCGACTTCTGGAGTCATCACCATAATCCACGCACGGTACTGAACAACCCGGCCGGTGAAATCACCATGAACCTTGGCATAACCGGTCCGCATTACTCCATCGGCGGAGCCTGTGCAGCCGGCAATGCTGCTTTGATTCAGGGAGCGCAGATGCTTAAACTCGGCGAAGTCGACATGGCTCTTGCCGGAGGCATCTCGGAAAGCACCGGGTCTTTCGGGATTTTTGCAAGTTTTAAGGCAGAAGGCGCCCTTGCCGTGCATCATGACCCCACAAAGGCATGCAGGCCCTTTGATATCGGGCGCAATGGCATCGTGGTTTCTGAGGGCGCATGTGTTTTTGTATTGGAAAGACTCGATAAGGCCCTTGCCCGAAATGTGCGCATCTACGGCGAGCTTGTCGGTTATGCCATGAATTCGGATGCCAGGGATTTTGTGCTGCCCTATGGGCCGAGACAGGCTGAATGCATGCAGTTGGCCATAGAACGGGCCGGACTGACGCCAAAGGACATCCATATTATCAACACCCATGCAACAGGTACAAAGCAGGGCGATATTGAAGAATGCAACGCCATAAGCTCCCTTTTCAAGGATTGCCCTGATACTTATATTAACAATACCAAAAGCATCATTGGGCATGCCATGGGTGCGGCAGGAGTCCTGGAGCTGGCAGGAAATCTGCCGGCCTTTACAGACAATCAGGTGCATCCTACGATTAACGTGGATACACTTGATCAGGCCTGCGCCTTACAAAATCTCGTGACAAATAAACCGAGGCGCCTTGCGACAGTCAATACCATACTGAACAATTCTTTTGGTATGGTTGGTATAAACTCGGTGGTTATCGTCAGGAAAATGACCGCTGCCTGATAGATAAATCAGGTGAAACGGTTAAAATTAAGATTTTACTGAAGATTGTCGGCATTGCAAAAAGCACGATGCGGAAAGGTAATGCTCACTTAACACATTGATATTATTAGGCCCTGTTGCCGACTGAGGAACTTTTTAAGATTTAATCAAGATTCAATTGAAAGAATAAAGTTATTCATATATATTATTTGATTCTTAAGGAGATAATTAATGACAATCGATGAAATTAAAAAAGTGCTCCTGGAGATAATCCAGGATATAGATGACGAAGCTGATCTTGAGAACCTGAACCCCGCCGATGCATTACGGGATCAGTTGGACCTTGATTCCATGGATTTTCTTGACATCGTCATGGAACTCCGCAAACGATACCAGATTCAGATCCCGGAGGCGGACTATCCCCAACTCGCCACCCTGGACAGTTGCGTCAATTATCTTATACCCCGCCTGAAAGCCGCTTAATAATGCACGGTGAGAAAATATCCCCTATTGATCATTGGCGGCGGTCTGTCAGGATTGGCCGCCGGTATACGTTTCGCCCGTTTTGGTCAGAAAGTACTCATCCTGGAAAAACACTCTAAAGCAGGTGGTCTCAACTCCTACTATTATCGGAAGGGCAGACTGCTTGAAACCGGCCTGCATGCCATTACCAACTATGCTTCGCCTGAAGATAAGCATGCACCCCTGAACCGCTTACTGCGGCAGCTAAAAATTCCACGACGCACCGTAAAACTTCGGCAACAGAAAACTTCTGAAATTCTCTTCCCGGGGAGAGCAAACCTCTGTTTTTCAAATGACTTCAGTATGCTGCAGTTGCAGATTGCAAAACGTTTTCCCGGTTCAGTCAAGCAGTTTGCACAAATGCTTACAGAAATTGATGCATACGATGCTTTCGCCCCGCGCCCCAAAGTCTCGGCACGAACATTTGTTGCAACCTTTCTGCAAGACCGGCTGCTTCTGGAAATGATTTTCTGCCCTTTAATGTTTTATGGCGGCAGCGATGAGGATGATATGGACCTCAGCCAGTTTATTATTCTCTTTCGTGCCATATTCCAGGAGGGATTCTTCAGACCTGAAGGGACGATAAAGGATCTGCTTGGTCTTCTCCTGCAGCAATATAAGAATTTTGGCGGCGAAATAGAATTTTCTTCCGGTGTTAAGGAAATTCTTACAGAAAATAACAGAATCTCAGGGATTCGGACTGATGCAGGTGAAGTGATCAGCTGTGATGATCTTATATCAACTGCAGGATTCCCGGAAACAAAAAGACTGTTCTCAGTTCCAGAAGCAGCAGCTGCTTTCTCAGAGTTGCCCGAGGACAAAACTTCCGGCCGCTTAAGTTTCCTGGAATCGATCTACCTTTTTAACAAATCGGCCCGCAATCATCTTCCGGAAGACCGTACTATCATATTTTATAACCTGTCGGAGAAATTCTCATACAGACGTCCTGATGATGCCGTAGATCTCAACAGCGGCGTCATCTGTTTTCCCGACAACTTTGAGAGAAACCGGCAAGGCGATACCATTCAGATGCGGGTCACTCATCTTGCCAATTATGAAAAATGGCTGCATGCTTACCAAGATGCAGACACATCACGTTATCCAGCCATGAAAACAGACTGGACTGAACGCTCCAGGAAAGTTCTCGGCAAAATTATTGGGAATTGTAGTGAAAACATTGTATATGAAGACTCTTTTACACCTGTGACTATTGAACGGTTTACTTCCCGGACACAGGGCGCGGTTTACGGAAGTTCAGAAAAAATAAAGGACGGCAGGACATACTTTGCGAACCTGTATATAGCCGGAACCGATCAGGGATATTTGGGAATAGTTGGCGCCCTGCTCAGCGGTGTTACCATGGTCAACCAGCACATCTTCAACAAGATGTAATCGTACCTTTATAAATATTTCATTAATTCGATATGCTGCATAAATCAATCAAGGGAGCAAATGAGCGCTACAACGTTGTGGTAATCGGCTCAGGTCTTGGCGGTCTTACTTCTGCAAACCGTCTTGCCAGAAGCGGTCACACCGTCCTTCTGCTTGAGCATCACCATCAGCTTGGCGGCCTGGCCACATGGTTTAAACGCAAGGGACACATATTTGATGTTTCGCTGCACGGTTTCCCCCACGGCATGGTGAAAACCTGCCGTAAATACTGGAACCGTGAGATCATGGAATCCATTGTCCAGCTCAAAAACATCGTTTTTGATAATCCCCAGTTTTCCCTTACCACGACATTTGACCGGCAGGATTTTACCTCTATCCTTATAAATGATTTCAAAATCTCGCAGGCAACGATAAATGATTTTTTTAACACAGTTGCCTCCATGAATTTCTACGACGACCAGAGCATGTCAACCCGTGAGCTCTTTGAAAAATTTTTTCCCGGGCGCGATGATGTCCACCGGCTGCTTATGGAACCTATAACCTATGCCAACGGTTCTACCCTGGAAGACCCTGCTATAACCTATGGTATAGTTTTTTCAAATTTCATGAATAAGGGGGTCTTTACCTTCAAAGGAGGAACAGACCACCTTATAGGTATGATGGCAGAAGAACTGGTCAAAAACGGAGTGACCATCTGCAAGAATTCCAAGGTGGACAGGATTGTCACTGAGGGCGGAAAGGTTCGGGGTGTCCAGGTAGGTGAGCGTTTCATTGCAGCGGACAGCGTGGTGTCAAACAGCGGCATTCTTAATACAATCTATGACCTTACAGGTAAAGACGCCTTTCCGGCTGAATTTCTGGATAAAGTAAAGACAGTTCGCGTCAATACCTCTAGCTGCCAGGTTTACATCGGCATAAAAAAAGAAGAAACGATTAACGACATCGGCGACCTCCTTTTTGTTTCCGCCGCAGAGCAATTCTCCTCCGATGAACTGCTGGACATGCATACCAGGAGCAGAACCTTCTCACTCTACTATCCCAAAACCAGGCCCGCCCATAACCGCTTTACAGTCGTTGCCTCAATGAACGGCAGATTTGACGACTGGGACAGACTCAATGAAAGTGAATATAACACTGAAAAACAAGCCATGATCGAACGGACCCTGGTTAACCTGGAACACTATATTCCTGGCGTGCGCCAAAAAATTGACTGGCTTGAGGCAGCAACCCCGAAAACCATCCAGCGTTATACTCTGCACACCAAGGGAACTTCTTTTGGAACAAAATTTGAAGGGTTGGATATTTCCCGCTCAATTTTTAAGGCTGTGCCGGGACTATTTCATGTTGGCTCAGTGGGAATCATCATGTCCGGATGGCTGGGCGCCATCAATTATGGTGTCATTGTGGCAAATGATGTTGATGGATACATACGTGGCTTGTAATCATTTCTATGATATATTCCCTGATGTACGATCATTTTGCGCATCTTGCTTTTTATTAAAACTCAGAAATACAATTATTCCAGGCAACCTATATGACTGACTTTCATGGAAGAAAAGCCGTAGTATCTGGCGCGACAAAAGGTATCGGTAAAGCTATTGCCAGAGCTTTCCTTGCAGCCGGCGCCACGGTAATCGGCGTTTATGGTTCCGACCGCAAGGCCGCCGCCGCATTTATGCTGGAATGGAAGACAGATGCATCCTACCTGGAAAACAGGCTTTTTTTATTTCCCTGCGATGTGTCTGACGAATCCGCAGTGCTGACGTTCTTTGCAGAAGTCGAAAAAAAATTCGATACCATTGACATCCTGGTAAATAATGCCGGTATCCGGAGAGATGCTGTGCTTGCCATGATGCATTCCGATGACTGGCACCGGGTTATCGAAGTCAACCTGACCGGCACATTCAATATGTCTAAACAGGCGGTACTGCTCATGATGAAACAGAAATATGGCAGAATAATTCATATCACGTCACCCATGGCTCATATGGGCTTTGAAGGGCAGGCCAACTATGCTGCTTCCAAGGCCGGCCAGATCGGTATGATGCGGTCCCTGTGTAAAGAAACAGCAAAGCGCAGGATCACAGTCAACTGCGTTTCACCCGGCTTTATCGATACCGAGTTGCTTGAAGGGCTTTCTGCTGAGCAATTGGATAAATACAAAAAGATGGTGCCCATGAAACGGTTCGGCAAGACGGAGGAAGTTGCTGCGGCAGTGCTTTTCCTGGCCGGGGAGAAGGCATCATATATCAGCGGCTCTGTCCTGGAGGTCACAGGTGGGCTTTAACCGCGAGATTTACGAGGCAATTCCGCACCGGCCTCCTTTTCTCTGGATTGATTCGATCATATCGTTCGATGCAAGGACAATTGTTACGGAAAAATTCATTGCACCGGACCTTGATATTTTTAAAGGCCATTATCCGGATTATCCCATAATGCCCGGAGTTCTTCTCTGTGAAGCTGTTTTTCAGACTGGCGCCCTGTTCATTGCCAGGCTGCTGCAGGAAGCCGGACACACCCATGAGAGCGGAGGGGGGAAACCTTTACTGACCAGGATAAAGCAGGCAAAGTTCAAAAGAGAAGTGAAACCAGGCGAAACGATCAGGATGCAAGTTACTCTAGATGAAAACATCGGCAAGGCCTGGTTTTTCAAAGGCAAGGTACTTATTGGCAGCAAGACAGCTGTTAAAGTTGATTTCGGCTGCACCATAACCGATACACATTGAAGGGCTGACAGCATATGCAATATAATTATTCCCAGCCGTCAATACAGGCGAATGCTTCGTGATCTCCCCGGTCTTGGGGGATTTCAAATAAAAAAACAGACTCTTTGCCGCTTATTGACATGTATCATAAAAGCTATATATTATTGTCCGTCTTGCAATATCGCAAAAGATCTACATGGAAGCAACTTCCCTTCCTGTCCTGCAATGACAACTAACTTACTAATACGTTTGAGAAAGGAAATATATTCGTGCAAAATTTAAGTATTTTCCAAATGATCATAGATGCAGGTCCGATGGTGAAGTTTGTCATGCTTCTCCTCCTTGTTTTCTCGCTGGTTTCATGGACCATAATAATAATGAAACATTTATCGTATAAAAGAGCCCGGGCTGAAAGTGAATTCTTCCTCGACATCTTCTGGAAGAGCAAGAACCTTGCCGATGCGTATAAAGCTGCCAAGGAAATACCGGACAGTCCTGCAGCCTCAATCTTCATCCTCGGGTTTAATGAACTACAGAAACTTGGCCGCAGCCGGGTGTCAAAAAAGAATTCCGACGACACCCTTGAAATGCAACTGGCCAGCATGGATAACCTGAAAAGAGCGCTGCGCAAAGCGGAAAGCAAACAAATGAACCGTCTGGGCATGTATTTATCCTTCCTCGCAACCACCGGAAGCTCCGCACCTTTCATAGGCCTTTTCGGTACGGTCTGGGGAATTATGACATCATTCCAGGATATCGGCATGCGCGGCTCTGCCTCGCTTGCCGTCGTCGCCCCGGGTATCTCCGAGGCGCTCGTTGCCACGGCCGCCGGGCTTGCCGTCGCGATTCCATCGGTTATCTTTTATAACTATTATTCCAATAAGCTCTCTAGCCTGGAAAATGATATGCAGGGCTTTTCTGCAGATTTTCTGAACCTGGTTGAACGGGACCTGTTGTCCAAAGCTTAATTTTCTTTGTGAGGATTGAAAGCCATGGCATTCAGTAGTACCAACGGCTCAAAAAGACTGGTTTCCGAGATCAACGTAACCCCGCTTGTTGACGTAATGCTCGTGCTTCTCATTATTTTCATGGTAACCGCTCCCATGATGACTCAGGGGGTCGATGTAGACCTGCCTGAGACGACAGCCAAACCCTTACGGCAGAAGGAAAACCCGCTTCTTGTCACGATCAAGAAGGATGGCCAGATATACTTTAACAAGATCAAACTGGATCAGACCCTGCTTAAACAGCAGTTGAGCGCCCTGTCAAAGGCTGAGCATGAAAAACCCATATTTTTGAAAGCAGACAAGTTAGTGCCCTACGGTCTTGTTGTCTCGGTCATGGCGGATATCAAGGATTCCGGTTTTGACAAACTTGGGATGATAACCCAGCCGGCTGATGATAAGAAGCGATGAAACTTCTTGCTTCGCACGGCTTAACAACTCCTCTCAGCATGTTATCCAACGAATGGCGCAAGCCCTTTAATATATCCATTGGCCTGCATGTTATAGTCATGGCAGTTGCCATGCTGGCGCCGAGCCTCTTTGACAGACAGCCAAGGCTGCCGGAAATATACACCGTAAACCTGTTCACCGCTACTGAAGTGGCAGAACCCGAAGTGCAGACTGCGGCAAAGCCTGCAGCCAGACAGCTGGAACCGGCGACAAAAAAACCGGCTGTCTCCATTCAAGCGTCAGAACCTGAAGTTGCCCCCGCTGTAACAACCCCAATTGCCAAACCGGTTTCTCTGCAACCACTCAAGGAGAAGGTCAAGCTCGGCAAGACCAAGGAAGAGGAAAAACTGGAAAAGGCAAAATTGTCCCAGGTCGTAAAGCGACTCAAAGCGAGCGCCGAACAAAAAGAAACCAGGGAAGCGGCAGACAAGGCGGCAAAAGATGCGGTGAGCAAGCTGGCCGATACCCTCAAGACAAGTCCCGCCATAACAACAGGGACCTCTGCAAAACCAGGCGGCCAATCCACTTCTACTACACAATCAGCGGGAATCACCGGCCCCAGGGGAACCGGCATCGAACCTGATTTTTACATGAAACAGTACCTGGCAACCTTTTATCAAAAAATTCATGAACATTGGGTCTTGCCAGACCTGCAAAATTGGGATAATTCTCTTGAAGCCGTATTGGTTATAACCATCAGGAGAGACGGGGTCGTAACAAACAGTTTTTTTGAAAAAAAATCTGACAACATCTATTTCAACCAGTTTGTTTTAAAAGCTCTGAAAGATGCTGCACCGCTGCCCCCATTCCCAGATCAATTACAGGAAAACTCCTTTGAGATAGGTTTGCGATTCAAGCCCGGAGAGCTGTATTAACCCCTATTCTGCCGAAACGTTATGAATCTTCGAAAAATAGCATATGTAAGCGGCCTGGCTTTATTTCTGGGCTTTTTGTTCTCCTCCATGGCTCAGGCACGGGTCTACCTTGATATAACCTCCCCTGATTTCCGCAAGGTTCCCTTTGCTGTCCCTTATTTCACTGATAAAAACAATCCTGACAGAATTGACAAGGCTGATCGGGACATGACAGCCCTGCTTACAAAAGCCCTCGAATTCCATGGTTTTATTTCAGTGGTTCCACCGGACAAATATGGCGGCTACACGAACATCGATTGGTCCAAGCTGGGCGTTGATTTCGCTATCATCACCGATTACAAAACCTCAGGAGAGACCATGTATTTTGAGTTCAGGCTGATTGATGTAGCTGAGGACAAAATGCTTATCGGCAAACGCTACAAGGGCTCTCCGGACATTCGGGATAAAATGATACTGCGGTTTTGTGATGAGGTCATTTACCAGCTCACCGGCGAACCGGGCATCAGCATGTCTAATATAACTTTTGCTTCAGACGTACCCGGCGATTATAAGGAAATTTTTGTCTCAGATGTTCTGGGCAGGAATATCAAGCAGATAACAAAGCACAAAAACTTGACGGTCTCTCCTAAATTCTCCCCTGACGGCAAACTGCTTGCCTATACGACCTATCACCCAGGAAACCCGAATCTTTATATCACTGACTGGCAGGAAGCTAAAACCACCAAGGCCATTTCCCGCCGTCCCGGGCTCAATCTTGCACCTGCCTGGTCCCCTGACGGTAAAAACATGGCCATTACCCTCAGTAAAGACGGCAATCCCGATCTCTACCTGATAAATATCAATGGCACCATTCTCGAAAGATTAACAAACAATACCGGTATAAATGTTTCCGCGGACTGGTCCCCGGATGGCAAACATATTACCTTTGTCTCCGACCGCAGCGGCACGCCGCAAATTTATATCATGAATGTGAAGACAAAATCTGTTAGACGTATTACCTTTAAGGGGAATGACAATACAGAGCCAAGCTGGTCTCCTGATGGCGAATGGATTGCTTACTCTGGGCTGTATGAAGGACAATACCAGATCTTCATAATAAAACCTGAGGGAGGACAGGCCCTGCAACTCACATGGCTTCGAGATGATCATGAATCACCTTCATGGTCGCCGGATTCGAGACAGGTTGTGTTTAGCCGCCGCCATAATAATGACAGGGACATCTGTACGGTCTTCAAAAACGGCACAGGCTTTCGCACCCTGTTCCAGCTTGAAGGCCACCAGTCATCACCTGAATGGTCAAGAAGAATGGATTAACATAATTAAATATTGATGAGGACATCCATGAAACGAGCAGTTTTATATTCCGTAGTGCTTTTCAGTTTTACAACCCTGCTGATCCAGTGTGTTGCCACGCAGCAAGACGTGGAATACACCAATGTCAAAGTGCGCAAAATGGACACGAAAGTTGACGATATTAATAAGGAAATAGAGGACCTGAAGAAACAGACGGTGCAAGGCGTACAGGCCCGCCAGGCTGAAACCGGCGACCGTCTTGATTATCAGCAGTCAGAAATACTGCGGCTGCAGGGCCAAATTGAAGAGAACAATTTTCTCATGCAGCAAATACAGGAAGAAAACAAGGAACTGAAAAAGCTGCTGTTAACACGTTTGGATAGTTCTGAACAGGACAGGTCGGAGGAAATCAACAGGCTCAATGAGCGGTTGGCACTGGCTGATGAACAATTGCAAAAAGCCATGGAACGTGTTGCTTATGCCGAGGACGAAATCATGGCTATCAAGGAAGCTCGCAGTCATGAAGCATCGCAACGGGCCATGGAAGCTGCCCAGCGAGCACGGGAGGCAGAGAGAAAGGCGAGAATGACTGATCAGGAAGTCAAAACGGAGCCACGGCAAATTACGCCTGATAGTTATAAAATTGATGTCAGCAGCCAGAACATTACCGCACCATCCGTCGATGAAAAAGAAGCCCAAGATGTTGAGCCGCCAGCCGCGGTGAAAACTGCAGCACCTCCACCACCTCAACCAGCTCAACCACCTTCACCACCTTCACCACCGCCGCCAACCGTTGCAAATTCCTATGAGCAGGGCGAG